>WNFL01379752.1_pt1 | contig 36204 bp, 34 predicted proteins | sample 5400361 | NCBI WGS metagenome assembly WNFL01 (sample SAMN13153351, study PRJNA577476) | soil metagenome | isolation source: 40 cm soil on Douglas fir-dominated hillslope | place: USA:California | collected 2013-09-17
TTCCGGTGGAGGTGGAGGACGCGCCGTACGTGGTCGAGCGCGTCGAGGCGCAGGGTGACGGCCTCACCGCCACGCTCAACGACCTGACCCGGGAGCCGGTCGCCCTCGACACGCTCCGCGTGGACGAGCGGGGCATCCCGCGGTGCCGCGTGAAGGAGGGCCGCTTCGCCGCACGGCTGAGCCGGGCCGCGACCTACCAGCTCCTCCAGCACGCGCAGCCCGACGAGGGGACCGGCCGGTCCAGCCTCGTGCTGGCCGGGCGGCGCCATCCGGTGCCGGGCCTCTAGGACACCGGCTCGGGTCCGCGCGGGTAGGCGGAGAGCCCGCGCAGCCCCGCCTCGTCGCCCGCCTCGATCAGCCGGTGCAGGGGGCCGTTCTCCCGCCACGCCTGACAGGTGTTGACGAACCAGGGCGCGCCCTCCGCGGGCCGCTCCTGATCCGCGAAGGCGACGCCCGCCCCCTGCCGCACCGCGGGAGCCATCGCGTGGATCAGCGCGGTGAAGTGGGCGCAGCCGCGCTGCCGGCCGAAGCGCTCGTTCACCTCCCGCGTGAAGCCCCGCGAGATCGAGAGCCCGACGAGCTGCTGGAGCGGGGGAAGCGCCTCCGGGCAGATCGTGTAGGGATGGGCCGCCATCTCGCTGCGCGCCTCCGTGATGATGAGGTCGGGATGGCGCACGCGCAGCCCGAGGCGCATGTCGTGGATCACCCGCGGCGGCTCGGCGCCGAACCAGAGGGGGCTGTCGTGCGGCCGCTCGTCCACCAGGGTCCCGGTGACCTCGAGCTCGTGCGCTCCCGCCCGCGCGATCTCGACGCGGATGGTCCTCACGTGCACCGGCGGGTTCTTCGTGTCCTCGGTCATGGGGTGGCCGCGACCTCCTTGAGGGCTTGGAGCAAGTCGGAATGGATGAGGCCGTTCGAGGCCGCGATGGTGGGCGCGGCCAGGTCGAGCGGAGCCCCGTGCACCGCGGTCACGGTGCCGCCCGCCTCCCGGATCAGCAGCGCACCCGCCGCGATGTCCCAGGCGCCGAGCCGCTGCTCCCAGTAGCCGTCGAGCCGGCCGGCCGCGACCGCGGCGAGGCCGAGCGCGGCGGAGCCGAGGCTGCGCACGCTGCGGCACCGCTGGATGAGATCGGCGTGCTCGGCGAGATTGTTGCGCGGGGCCGCGGCCAGATCGTTGGGGTAGCTCGTGCCGAGCAGGCTCTCCCCGAGGGTGGGGGTCGCGGAGACCCGCAGGGGCGCGCCGTTCAGGGTGGCCCCGCGGCCCAGCTCGGCCACGAAGCACTCGTCGCGGCTCGGATCGTAGAGGACGCCGACGGCCAGATCGCCGTCGAGCTCGAGCGCGATCGATACACAGTAGATCGGCAGCCCGTGCGCGTAGTTGGTGGTGCCGTCGAGCGGATCCACGATCCAGCGGTGCGGCTCGGTCCCGCTCCGCGCGCCGCTCTCCTCGGCGAGGACGGCGTGGCCCGGGAACCGGGCCTGGATGGCGTCGAGGATGATGGTCTCGGCGCCCCGGTCCATCTCGGTGACCAGATTGGTGGGGCTGCCCTTGTAGCTGACGTCGTGGTGCCCGCCGAATCGGGATCGGAGAAACGCGCCGGCCTGGAGGGCCGCCTCCACGGCGACGTCGCGGAAGGAATCGCTCACGAGAGTCGAGGATACCACGGCGCCGCTTGACAACCCGGAGCGCCTCTCGCAGCATGCGGCCATGCGCATCGTCGTGATGGGATCGGGTGGGACCGGCGGATACTTCGGCGCCAAGCTGGCGCGGGCGGGAGAGGACGTCACCTTCGTGGCGCGCGGGGCGCACCTGGCCGCGCTGCGTGCGAGCGGGATGCGGATCAAGTCGGCGGCCGAGGGGGACTGGACGGTGCGGGCGCCCGCGGTGGAGCGCCTGGACGGGCTGCCGCCCGCCGACCTCGTCCTGTTCTGCGTGAAGTCGTTCGACACCGAGGAAGCCGCCGCGCTGATCCGCCCGGTGGTGGGGCCGGACACCGGGGTGCTCTCGATCCAGAACGGGGTGGACAACGAGGAGAAGCTCGGGCGGGTGCTCGGCGCCGGCCACGTGCTCGGCGGCGCGGTCCGGGTCTTCGCCACCATCGAGGCGCCGGGCGTCATCACGCACGTGTTCGGGGGCCATCTCGCCTTCGGCGAGATGGACGGGCGGGAGACGCCGCGCGCCCAGGCCCTGCTCGCCGCGTGCCGGAAGGCGTCGATCCCGGCCGAGCTCGTGGCCGACGTCCCCCGCACCCTCTGGGACAAGTACGTGTTCCTCACCACCCACGCCGGGATGACCGCGCTGACCCGGTGCCCGGCCGGGGTGCTGCGGGCGCTGCCGGAGGTACGGGAAGTCTACCGGCGCCTCGCGAGCGAGATCATCGCGGTCGGCCGGGCCGCCGGCGTGAAGCTCGACGACGCGATGCTGGAGCAGGGGTTCAAGTTCCTCGACACGGTGGCCCCGAACGCGTACTCGTCGCTCCACCACGACCTGACCCACGGCAAGCGCCTCGAGCTGGAGGCCCTCCACGGCCACGTGGTGCGGCTGGCCGAGCGTCACCAGGTGTCCGCGCCCACCGTCTTCGCGATCTACGCCGCGCTGCTCCCGTATCGGGACGGCGCGCCCGTGGCCCCCGCTCGCCCGTAACCCGCCCTCGGCTCCAGATCGGCCGACCCCGGATGTCGATTTGCTGCCCCGTCGTTCGACTGATTGGCAGAGCGGGCGTCTGGGAGACGGTCCACCACTGAGGAGGAGGGAAGGGAACATGCCGCTGTTCTACGGCTGGGTCATCGTCGCAGTGGGGATCGTCATCACCTGTGTCGGGTTTGGCGCGATGCTGACGCTCAGCATCTTCCTGCAGCCCATCGTCGAGGCGATGGGGTGGTCCCGCACCGGGGTCGCCGGGGCCGCGCTGCTCAACTTCCTCTGCATGGGCGTCGGCGCGTTCATGTGGGGCTCGCTCTCCGACCGGTACGGCACCCGCGCGGTCGTCCTGAGCGGCGGGGCCCTGCTGGGTGTCGGGATGGTGCTGGCGAGCCAGGCGACCACGCTCCTGCAGTTCCAGCTCCTCTACGGGGTCATCGTCGGGGTGGCCGCGGGGAGCTTCTACGCGCCCCTGATCTCGACGACGACCCGCTGGTTCACCGAGAATCGCAGCCTCGCGGTGTCCCTCGTCGCGGCCGGGCTGAGCGTCGGCTCGACGGTGATGGCGCCCCTGTCGCGCTGGTTGATCACGAGCTACGACTGGCGCACTGCGATGTGGGTCATCGGTGACCTGGTGTGGCTGGTGGTCCGCGCCGCCGCCGCCCCGGGCCTCACGATCGGACAGGTGGTCCGCACCCCCCAGTTCGCCGCGGTCGCGCTCACCCACTTCGCGTGCTGTGCGGCCCACTCCGGGCCCATCTTTCACATGGTGACCCACGCGATCGACCGCGGGGTGCCCGCGATGGCCGCGGCCACGGTGCTGAGCGCGGCCGGCCTGGCGTCGCTGACCGGGAAGATCGGCTGCGGGATCTTCGCGGACCGGATCGGGGCCAAGCGGACGCTCGTGGCCGGCCTCGCGCTGCAGGCGGTCGCGATCAGCCTCTACCTGTTCACCGGAGGCCTGGCGAGCTTCTATGCCCTCGCCGCCGTGTTCGGCTTCGCCTACGGCGGCGTGATGCCGCTCTACGCGATCGTCGTGCGCGAGTACTTCGGCGAGCGGATCATGGGGAGCGCGTTCGGGGCGGTCTCCCTCGCGGCGACCCTGGGCATGGCGCTGGGACCCTGGCTCGGCGGCTGGGCCTACGACGCGGTCGGGAGCTACGCGTGGATGTTCATCGGCTCCTCGGCGATCGGTCTCGGCGCGGTGGCCATCGCGCTCACGTTCCGGCCGCCCCAGCTGGTCGGGGCGGCGCTGCCGAGTCCGAGCGCGGCTCACTGACGCAGCGCTCGGTTGGCCGACGCGACGATCCCCGGGCTGGCGCCGCCGCGGGGCTGGTCTATACTGACTCGGTGTCGTCGCTCAGACGTCTCCTCCCGTATCTGGATCGCTATCGCCTCCGCTACCTCGGGGGCGCCGCCTGTCTGCTGCTCGCCACCGCGTTCTCGCTGAGCATCCCGTGGACGGTGAAGAGCGCGGTGGACGCGCTCGAGCGTGACGGCGTCGACGCCCGGATCGGTCCCTTTGTCCTCCTGATCCTGGCCCTCGCCGCGGCGCACGGAGCGGCGCGGCTGGGCTCGCGCTTCGCCATGCTGGGCGCCGGCCAGTGGGTGGAGCACGACATCCGCGCCGATCTCTACGCGCGGCTCCTGTCCCTGCCCCCCGCGTTCTACCAGCGGCACCGGACCGGCGACCTGATGTCGCGCGTGTCCAACGACATCTCGACCTTGCGGGCGCTGGCCGGGTTCGGCACCGTGATGCTCATTGGCACCACGCTCGCCTTCGGGGGCGCGCTGATCGCCATGTGGCTCATCGACCCGTGGCTCACCCTGTTCGCGATGGCGCCGTTCCCCGCGCTGGTGATCATCGCCAAGCGGTTCCAGCACGACGCGGAGGTGCGCTCCACCGCGGTTCAGGAGCAGCTGGGAGCCCTCTCCGCGAAGGTCCAGGAGAACCTGACCGGCATGGCGGTCGTGCGCGCCTACACCATGGAGGCGCGCGAGGTGGCCGAGTTCGAGCGCCTCAACACCGAGTACCTCACGCGGAACATGGCCCTGGCGCGCATCCAGTCGGTCTCCTGGCCGCTGATGGGGCTGGTCTCGGGCGTGGGGGTGCTGATCGTGATGTGGCTCGGCGGCAAGGCGGTGGTGGACGGCCGGATCTCGCTCGGGGCCTTCGTGGCCTTCAACGGCTACTTGACCCAGCTCGCCTGGCCCACCATCGCCCTGGGCTGGACGCTGGCCAGCATCCAGCGCGGCCTGGCCGCCATGTCGCGGGTGACGGAGGTGCTGGACGAGGGTGTCCTGGGTGCCCCGCATGAAACGAGCGTCCCGCATGATGGTTTGGGTGGTTCGTCTGACGCCCTCTTCATTCAATGCGGGGGCCCAGACATGGCCCCCGCACTCCCCCATTCCGCGGACAACCCGGGGCTTCTGGCTGGTGGTGCGATCGAGTTCAGGGGGTTGACCTTCGTCTACGACACCCGGGGGCCGGTGCTGCGCGACGTGTCGTTCACGGTGCCGGCGGGCGCCGTGGGCAGCGGCAAGTCCACACTGGGCACGCTGCTGTGCCGGCTCTACGAGCCGCCGCGCGGCACGGTGTGGGTCGGGGGCCGCGACGTGCTCGATCTGCCCCTCGGCCGGCTGCGGCGATCGGTGGGCTACGTACCGCAGGAGTCCTTTCTCTTTTCGCGCCCGCTCCGCGACAACGTGCGGCTGGCCGACGAGACCGCGGGCCCGGAGCGCCTGGAGGCGGTGGCCCGCACCGCGGGCCTGGCAGACGATCTGGGCGCGCTGCCGCGCGGCTGGGACACCGTGGTCGGCGAGCGCGGCCTCACGCTCTCGGGCGGCCAGCGGCAGCGCGTGGCGCTGGCCCGCGCGCTCGTGGCCGATCCGCCGTTCCTCGTCCTGGACGACGTGCTGGCCTCGGTGGACGCGGCCAAGGAGTGGGAGATCACGCGCGCGCTGCGGGGGGCGGCGAGCGGCCGCACCACGCTGCTCATGACCCATCGGCTCAAGGCGGCCGCCGAGGCCGACGCGATCGTGGTGCTCGACGAGGGGCGCGTGGTCGAGCAGGGCCGCCACGCGGACCTCCTGGCCGCCGGGGGCCTCTACGCCCGCCTCTGGCGCGTCCAGCAGTTGGAGGACGAGCTCGCCAATGCGTGACCGTTGGCGGTTGACGGGTGCGCAGCGAGCGGACGGCGAGCTGAGGCGCGAGAATGGGGGAGTGCGGGAGCCATTTCTGGGCCCCCGCGTCTGGACAGCGAGCTCGCCAATGCGTGACCGTTGGCGGTTGAGGGGTGCGCAGCGAGCCGGACGGCGAGCTGAAGCGCGAGAATGGGGGAGTGCGGGGGTCATTTCTGGGCCCCCGCATCTGGACAGCGAGCTGGCCAATGCGTGAGCCCGAGCACGAAGACGAGGTCCTCGGCAAGGCGTACGACGCGCGCCTGATGCGGCGGCTCTGGGCGTTCACGCGGCCGCACCTCCGCCTCGTGCTCGCGACCGGCGCGCTCTTCCCGGCGGTGGCCCTGCTCGAGCTGACGCAGCCCTACCTCATCAAGATCGCGATCGACGACCACATCCTCCGGCGCGACTGGTCGGGCCTCGGAGGTGTCGCGGCGCTCTTCTTGCTGGTCCTCCTCGCGCTCTACGGGCTGCGGGCGGCCCAGGCCTATCTCACCCAGCTCACCGGCCAGCGCGTGATCCACGACCTGCGCGCCGCGCTGTTCGCGCACCTCCAGCGCCAGGATGCGCGCTTCTACGACCGGAGCCCGGTCGGGCGGCTGATGACCCGCGTCCTGAACGACGGGGAAGCGATCCAGGAGCTGTTCACCAGCGGGATCGTGGCGCTCCTGGGGGACGTGGTCGTGCTCACCGGCGTCGTCGTGATCATGCTCGGGATGAACTGGAAGCTGGCCCTCGTCACCTTCGCGCTGGTGCCGGTGCTGGTCCTGGCCGCGGCCTACTTCCGCGTACGGGCGCGGGAGAGCTACCGGGTGGTCCGCACCCGCCTGGCCCGGATGAACGCCTTCCTCCAGGAGTCGCTCCAGGGCATGAGCGTGATCCAGCTCTTCGCGCGGGAGGCCCGGGAGCGGGAGACCTTCGCCCAGCTCTCCGGCGCCCTGCGCGCGGGGCAGTTTCGCTCGACGTTCTACGACGCCTCCCTCTACGCGACGGTGGAGGCCCTGGGCTCCGCGGCGGTGGCCCTGCTGCTCTGGTACGGGGGCGGGCAGGTGGTGACCGGGGCGCTCACCTTCGGCGGCCTCGTGGCCTTCCTCGAGTACACCGGCCGCTTCTTTCTCCCCATCCGGGACCTGGGCGCCAAGTACACGGTCATGCAGGCGGCCACGGTCTCGGCCGAGCGGATCTTCGCCCTGCTCGACACGCACCCCTCCATCGTCTCCCCGGCGCCGGCGGCGGCGCGGCCGCACGCGTCGTCCGTTCCCGCCGTGGAATTCAAGGACGTGTGGTTCGCGTACGAGGACGAGCAGTGGGTGCTGCGCGATTGCTCGTTCACGCTGGCCCCGGGCGAGCGGGTGGCGCTGGTCGGCCCCACCGGCGAGGGCAAGACGACGATCGCCCGCCTCATGATTCGCGCCCATGACGTGACGCGCGGCCGGGTGCTGGTGGACGGGGTGGACGTGCGCGAGTGGGACCTCCAGACCCTGCGCCGCCACGTGGGACTGGTGCCGCAGGAGGTGTTCCTCTTCGCGGGCACGGTGGAGGACAACCTGCGCCTGGCCGGCGACGGCGCCGCGGAGCGGCCGGTGATCGAGCGGGCGCTCGAGGCCGCGAACGCGGAGCGCTTCGTGGCCGCGCTGCCGAACGGGCTCGGCGAGGAGCTGCGCGAGCGCGGCGTCAATCTCTCGCAGGGACAGCGTCAGCTGCTGGCCATCGCCCGCGCCATCATCTATAATCCACGAGTTCTCGCGCTGGACGAGGCGACCTCCAGCATCGATCCGGAATCGGAAGCGCTGGTGCGAGTCGGTCTCGCGCGACTGCTGGAGGGACGCACGAGCCTCGTGATCGCGCACCGGTTGTCCACGATCCAGCGGGCGGATCGCATCCTGGTGCTGCACCGCGGGGAGATCCGGGAGGCGGGCGCGCACGCGGAGCTGCTCGCGCAGGGCGGGCTCTACTCGCGGCTCTACGAGCTCCAGTTCGGCCTGGGGCGGGCATGAAGGCGTTTCACTCGGCGGTGTACCGGTTGGTGGGGCGGATCCCGAAGGGGCAGGTGGCGACGTACGGCCAGATCGCGGCGCTCCTGGGGTATCCGCGGGCGGCGCGCGCGGTGGGGCAGGCGATGAAGCACGCGCCCGCGCACCTGCCGTGGCATCGGGTCGTCAACGCCCAGGGCGGGATCAGCCTGCGGCGCAATGTCGGGGGCATGCTGACGCAGCGGCTCCTGCTCGAGCAGGAAGGCGTGCCGGTCCGGAGGGGACGGATCCGGCTCCAGCAGCACCGGTGGGCGGGGCCTGGGCGCACCCGCCGGCTGTCCATCGCGGCGCTCGAGCGGCTCTGATCGGAGGACACCATGCGGCTCGGACTGAACATCGGCTACTCGCGCTCGCAGCTCGGCATCGACCTGTCGCTGGTCCAGCACGCGGATCGCCTGGGCTTCCACTCGGTGTGGTCGGCCGAGGCCTACGGCTCGGACGCGGTCTCGCCGCTCTGCTGGATCGCGGCCCAGACCAGCCGCATCAAGGTGGGCACCGCGATCATGCAGATCCCGGCGCGCACCCCGACGCTCACCGCGACCACCGCGATGACGATCGACCAGCTCTCGGGCGGCCGTTTCATCCTGGGCCTGGGCGTGTCGGGGCCCCAGGTCGTGGAGGGCTGGCACGGGGTGGCCTTCGGTAAGCCGCTGGCCAAGACGCGGGAATACGTGGAGATCGTCCGGATGGTCTGGCGGCGCGAGCGGCCGGTCGAGCACAAGGGCGAGTACTACCAGATCCCGTACGCGGGCCCCGACGCCACCGGGCTCGGCAAGCCGCTCAAGTCCATCCTGCACGGCCGCGCCGACATCCCGATCTACCTCGCCGCGATCGGTCCGAGGAACGTGGCGCTGGCCGCCGAGATCGCCGACGGGCTCCTGCCCGTGTTCTTCTCGCCGGAGCGCATGGCGGTCTTCACCCCGAGCCTCGAGGCCGGCTTCAAGGCGGCGGGCGGCGGGAAGTCGCTCGCGAGGTTCGACATCGCCCCCACGGTGCCGATCGTGCTGGGCCCCGACGCGGCGGCCTGCCGGGCGATGGTGAAGCCGAGGCTCGCGCTCTACGTGGGCGGCATGGGCGCCCGCGGCAAGAACTTCTACAACGAGCTGGTGACGCGGTACGGGTACGAGGGCGAGGCCAAGCGCATCCAGGACCTCTACCTGGGCGGCAAGAAGGACGAAGCGGCGGCCGCGGTGCCCGACGCGCTGGTGGACGAGGTCGCGCTCTGCGGTCCGAAGGAGCGGATCCGGGAGCGGCTGCCTCGCTGGAAGAACTCCGGGATCACCACGCTGATCTGCGGCGCGGTGCAGGCGGAGGCGCTCGAGCTGATGGCCGAGCTGGCGCTCTAGGGGCGATGAAGCCGGCGGTCCAGAAGGTGCAGGCGGCCATCACCGAGCACGGGCTCCCGCGGCAGGTGATCGAGCTCGACGTCCACGCGCGGACCTCGCAGCAGGCCGCCGACGCGCTGGGAGTCACCGTCGGGCAGATCGTGAAGTCCCTCGTCTTCACCGCGGACGGGCGCCCGCTCCTGGTGGTGGCCTCCGGGGCGAACCGGGTGGACGAGCGGCGGCTCGGCGATCTCGCGGGCGGGAAGATCCGACGGGCCGATCCGGACACCGTGAAGCAGGCCACCGGCTACACCATCGGCGGGGTCCCGCCGATCGGGCTCGTGAGCCCACTGGCGGTGTACGTTGACCGGGACCTGCTCGGCTACGAGCTCGTGTACGCAGCGGCGGGCCTGCCGGAGTGCGTGTTCCCGATCACGCCCGCCGAGCTGGTGCGGGCGACGGGCGGACAGGTCGTGGATCTCAAGGAAGCTCGGAGCGAATCGAAAGGAGCGCAGCCATGAGACTCAAGGACAAGGTAGCCCTGATCACGGGCGCGGGCTCGGGCATCGGACAGGCGACCGCGGTGCTCTTCGCGCGCGAAGGCGCGCGGGTGGCGGTCGTGGACCTCCGGGAAGACGCGGCGAAGGCGACCGCCGAGCAGATCGAGAAGAGCGGGGGCCAAGCGCTGGCGATCCGGGCCGACGTTTCGAAGTCGGTGGACAATCAGGCGGCGATCCAGCAGGCGGTGGCGCGCTGGGGTCGGCTCGACGTCTTCTACGCCAACGCGGGCGTGCCCCAGTTCCCGACGCCCGTCGAGAACGTGGACGAGGCGGTGTTCGACCAGATCATGGCGGTCAACGTGAAGGGCGTGTTCCTGGCCGCCAAGCACCTCATGCCGGTGTTCCGGAATCAGAAGGGTGGCGTGCTGCTCATCACCGGCTCGACCTCGGGCGTGCGCCCGCGGCCGGGGGTGCAGTGTTACTCGGCGTCGAAGGGCGCGGTGCACACGATGGCGGCGAGCCTCGCGCTGGAGTTCGCCGCCTTCGGCGCGCGGGTGGTCGCGATCGCCCCGGTGGCGACCGAGACGCCGATGCTCGCCACCTTCATGGGCAAGAAGGAGGTGGACGAGGAGGGCATGACCCGCTACCGCGGCACCGTGCCGCTCGGACGGCTCAACAAGCCGGAGGACCTGGCCGCCGCCGCCCTCTTCCTGGCCTCCGACGATGCCGCGATGATCACGGGCAGCGTCTTCCCGGTCGACGGCGGCCGGTGCATTTGAACGTCCTATTCATCTGCGGGGGCCCAGACATGGCCCCCGCACTCCCCCAATGGCGGACAACCGTTCCGAGCTTTGCCGTGCGCGCATGAAGATCACGCCCTTGGCGGCGGAGTCGCTGGGTGTCCGGTCGATGGCGACGTACGTGGAGTGCGGGGAGACGCGGGTGCTGATCGACCCGGGCGCGACGCTGGCGCCCAACCGCTTCAATTTGGGTCCGGGGGAGGAGGAGTGGGAGGCGCTGCGGCGCGCCAACGATCGCATCTCGGCGTACGCGACGCGGGCCTCCGTGATCTTCGTGAGCCACTACCACGAGGACCACTTCCGCCACGATCCCGCCTTCTACGCGGGGCGGCAGCTCTGGGCCAAGGACGCGACCCGGCACATCGAGGGCCGACAGGCCCAGCGCGCGGCCACGCTGTGGCGCGCCCTGAAGGGGCACGCGGAGCCGCTGGCCGCGGAAGGGCGCCGGCTCGAGACGGTGGACGCGGTGCTCCAGGCCTCGCCCCCGCTCGGTCACGGCGCCGACGGGACCCCGCTGGGCTACGTGGTGGCGCTCACGATCGAGGACCGGCGCGAGGGCACCCGCTTCGTCCACGCTTCGGACGTGCAGGGGCCGCTCTCCCCGGTGGCCGCCGCCTACCTGGCGCGCCAGCGCCCCACGCTGCTCTACCTCTCCGGGCCGCCGGCGTACCTGGAGTCCCAGCTGGGCTCCGACCTCATCGACCGGGGGATCGACCAGCTCCTGCGGATCATCGATCAGACCGGGTGCCGCGTCATCTTCGATCACTACGCGCTGCGCGACGCGGCGTACCCGGAGCGCTTCCGGCGACTGTGGGAGACCGGGCGCGTGGTGACCGCGGCGGGATTCCTCGGTCAGGGGGACGCGCCGCTCGAGGCGCGCCGGCTCGAGCTCTGGCCGGGCCGGCGCAAGCCGCCGATGCCGGTGCGCCCCTCGCGGGCCCGCGGGGCGGCGGAGGCCGGCGGCGCCCGGCCATCGGCGCGAGCCACGTTCGGTCCCCGGCCGCGCCTGCGGCGGGCGAAGGAGGGATGAGGCGATGAGCGATGACAAGGCTCCGGGCGTAGGCGATCCCGCGCCAGACTTCACGCTGAAGACCATCGGGCTCCGGGACGTGAGCCTCAAGAGCTTCCGGGGGAAGGACGTCGTGCTGCTCTTCTACCCGCTCGACTGGACCCCCGGCTGATCCACCTGCATGCCCGCCTTCGATCGTCGCATCAAGGACTTCGAGGCGGCGCAGACCCAGGTACTGGGTATCAGCTCGGATAGCCCCTTCAGCCACGAGGCGTGGGCCAAGTCGGTCGGCATCTCGAACTACCCGCTGCTCTCCGACATTCACCGCACGGCCAGTCGCGCCTACGGCGTCTACTGGCCGGAGTGGAACGCGAACGTACGGGCCACCTTCGTGATCGACAAGCAGGGCATCATCCGCTTCGTCGAGCGGCACGGCCGCGGCGAGCTCCCGGATCCCGACAAGATGCTCGCGGAGGTCAAGAAGCTGCCCTAGGCGAAAGCGGGGCCTGGGTGGTGAGGGCGACGCCGAGCAGCACGAGGGCGCCGCCCACGATCTCCGGCCACTCGACCGCCTCGTGCAGCATCGCCCACGCGAGCACCACGCCCACCACCGGCTGCAGGTTCATGAAGATCGCGGCGCGGCTCGGCCCCACCGCCTTGACCCCCTCGTACCACCACACGTGGGCGATCGCCCCGAGGAAGGCCTGGTAGAGCACGACGCCCCACGCGACCTGCGAGGTGAAGTCCGGCCGGGGGAAGAACGGCGCGGCCACCAGCGTCATCGGCAGCAGCATGGCCGAGCCCAGGATGTAGGAGGCGGTGGTGGCGACCACCGGGGAGTGCACCGCGAGCACCTGCTTGCCGTGGATCGTGTAGGCGCTCCAGCCGGCCTGCGAGATCAACAAGATGAAGTCGCCGGGCATGAGCTCGAGATTGGCGATCGCCCGCGAGCTCCCGCGCGTGATGACGAGCAGGACGCCGGCCACGGAGGCGGCCACGCCCGCCCACTGCCGGCGTCGCAGCCGCTCCTTGAGATAGAAGCGCGCGCCGAGGGCCACCATCACCGGGGTGGCCGCCTGCAGGATCGCCGCGTTGGCCGCGGTGCTGAGCGCGATCCCGAGATAGGTGCCGCCGGTGGAGACGAAGAGCCCGGCGAAGCCCAGGAACGCGAAGGTGCGGAGGTCGGATGCGCGCAGCTCGCGGAACTCCTCCCAGCCTCGGCGGAAGAGCATCACGGTGAGGAACGCGGAGGCGAGCGTGCAGCGCAGCGAGACCAGCACGTAGGGCGGGAAGTGGGCGAGAGCGAGCTTGGCGAACGCGGGATACGAGCCCCAGAGCGTGGAGATGAGGGTGAGGGCGAGGTACGCCCGCGTTTGACCGGGATCGGGCACCCGCCTATGATAGCGCGGCCCCCATGGCGGACTACATCCTCGAGCGCCGCGTGTGGATTCCGCGTCCACGCGCCGTGGTGTTCGAGCTCTTCGCGGATCCGCGCAATCTCGAGCGGATCCAGCCCGCGTGGGCGCGGCCGCGCTGGCTCACCCCGCCGCCCGCCCGGCTGTCCGCGGGCGCCGTCCTCGACTTCCGGGCGGCCGCGCTACCCGGGCGCTGGCGCGTGATCGTCCGCGAGTTCGACCCGCCGTTCCGCTTCGTGGACGCGCAGGTCCTCGGGCCGTTCGCGCGCTGGGAGCATCGCCACCGCTTCACGGAGGGCGAGGCGGGCGAGGGCGGGACCTGGGTGGATGACCGGGTGACCTACCGGCTGCCGCTGGGGCCGCTGGGCCGGCTCGTGCACGCGCTGGGGGCCGGCGGGCAGATCCGCCGGCTCTTCGACCATCGCGACCGCCGCCTGCGCGAGCTCTTCGCGGCCGGCTAGGCGGCCGGGGCGGGCAGCTCGATCCCGAGCGCGGAGAGGCGGGGCCGCACCCGCTCGGTCAGCAGGCCGATCCGCGCGAGGTTGTTCACCATCGAGGTGTGCATGTCGCGCTTGAAGAACTTCCGGTAGACCGCGTAGTCGTTCCGGGCCGCCACGTCGCGCCGGTAGACCTTCACTTCCTCGATCTGGGCGCGCGAGAAGCCGACGTCGCGATAGGCCTCGAGCGGGAAGAAGCCGGTCAGCACCTTCTCGAGCGCGAGACAGGTGAAGTCCTCCATCTCCCGGCGCTCCGCGTCGCTCGCCTCGCGGACGATGTCGGGCAGGGCCAGCATCCCGAAGCCCATGTGGCGCGACTCGTCCTGCAGGATGCGGGTGCACACCTGGCGGAGGAGGGGATCGGCGGCCGCCTCGCCCATCATCTTGAAGATGGCGACCGCGAAGGTCTCGGCCACGAGCTGGAGCGCGATGGTCTTGATGTACCAGCGGGGGTCGGTGAGGATCGCGTCGAAGAGCACGCGCTCGTTGTCCGGCATCGGGTAGTGGAGGCCGCCGAGCCGGGTCTGGATGTAGCGCTCCAGGACCTCGTTGTGGCGGGCCTCGTCCATGACCTGGGTGGCCTGGAAGAACTTCTCGTCGGTGCCCTGGACGATGTTGACCATCTGGCTGCACGCGAGCATCGCCCCCTGCTCGCCGTAGACGAGCACCGAGAGCCGCCAGGCCGCGATGCGCCGGTTCAGGTCCACCCGGTCCTTCTCGGAGAGGCTCGTCCAGATCCGGCTCCCGTGGATGTCCACCAGCTCGTCGGAGAGCACGCGGCCGTCCGAGGGCTCCGAAGTGTCCCACGCGATGTCGCGGCTCGCGTTCCACTGGTCGCGCTTGGCCTTCTCGTAGAGGCTCCGCATGTCCTCGGCCTGGACCGAGTAGTCGAACTCGAACACGGTGTCGATGCGGCCGGGGATCACGCGGCGTTCCGTCTTGAGATCGGCCATGGGAGAGCCTCCTTGAAAACCGGGGAGTACTATTTCTAGACTCACCAGTTTTATCACGAGGTCCGGGCCCCGGTCAAGTAGACTGGCCCGGTGAACGCCAAGCGCAAGGCGGCCCGCGCCCAGATCCTGCGCGCCGCCGCGGACCTCTTCCGGGAGCGCGGCTACCAGGCCTCCACCGTCGAGCACATCGCGGCCCGCCTCGGGATGTCGAAGGCCTCGCTCTACACCCACTTCCGGGCCAAGGATGAGATGCTCGCCGCCATCTCGCGCGAGACCATCGAGGCCTTCACCCGGGATCTCAGCCTGGTGCTGGGCTCCCGCCTGGATCCCGCCGAGAAGCTGCGCCGCGTGGTGCGGCAGCACGTGCGGTTCGTCATCGCCAACCGGTCGTTCCTGACCGTGTTCTTCGGCGAGGAGGCGAACCTGCCTCCGCGGTTCGCGCGCTCGCTGGCCGCCCAGAAGGATCGCTACGACAAGGGGGTCGAGCGCATCGTGCTGGAAGGGGTGCGCGCCGGCGTCTTCCGGGACGTGGCGCCGCGGCTGGTGGTCTTCGGCGTCCTCGGCATGGTCAACTGGGTCCACAAGTGGTACAACCCGGCCGGCCGCTGGGGCGCCGAGGAGATCTCGAACGCGTTCCTCTCCCTGATCGAGGGCGGCCTCCTGCGCCAGAAGCGCCGGAGTCCCGCGCTGAGCGGGCGGCTCCGCCGGCTCGAGCGCGAGCTCCTGGACGTCGCCCGGCAGCTCGATGCCTGACCTCCTCGGCGCCCACATGTCCATCGCGGGGGGCCTCGCCCGCGCGGTGGAGCGGGGCCTGGAGGTCGGCTGCTCGGTGGTGCAGATCTTCCTCAAGAATCAGCGGCAGTGGACGGCCCGCCCGTACGCCGACAGCGAGGTCCGCGAGTTCCGCGCCGCCTGGAAGGCGAGCGGGATCCGGGTGGTCTTCGCCCACGCCAACTACCTGATCAACCTGGCGACCCCGGCGCCCGCGGAGTGGCGCCGCGCGGTGGACGTCTTCGAGGACGAGCTGGAGCGGGCCGAGGCGCTCGGGCTGCCGTTCGTGGTGATCCACCCGGGCTCCCATCGCGAGACCGGACTGGAGGAGGGTATCCGGCGCATCGCCCGCGCCATCGACCGGCTGCACGAGCGGACGCGCGGCTACCGGGTGCGGGTGGTGCTCGAGAACACCGCGGGCGGCGGGTCCAGCATCGGCCGGTCGTTCGAGGAGCTCGCCGCCATCCTGGCCGCGGTGGCCGAGCCGGCCCGGGTGGGCATCTGCCTCGACACCTGCCACCTCTTCGCGGCGGGCTACGACATCCGCACCGCCGACGGCTACCGCGACGCGATGGGGCGCGGCGTCCGGCTGCTCGGCGCGAGGCGCGTGCGCGCGTTCCACCTCAACGACGCGCGCCAGCCGCTCGGCTCCGGCCTCGACCGGCACGAGAAGATCGGACGCGGTCACCTGGGCGCGGAGACCTTCCGGCGGCTCATGAACGACCGGCGCTTCGCCCGGGTCCCCATGGCGCTCGAGACGCCGAAGGATCCGGAGCCGCGCGCGGATCGCGAGGCCCTCGCCCTCCTCCGGAGCCTGCGGGCCGGGCGACGATAAAGGCCCATCTGCTTCGTTGGCGCCCTCGGCCGGCGCGCTCAACGTAGAGAGACTACGCCTCGCGCGCGGCCTTCGGGCGCCGCCTCGCAGCTGGACCTTTCTCGCCGCCCGGCCTTCCGGGGTCGCGCTAGCGGGAGTGGCCCACGCCCTTGCGGGGGCAGCCCGCCCGGATCGGGCACTCCGAGCACCGAGGCGAGACGGGCAGGCAGACGTTCTGGCCGAACGACACGAGCAGATCGTTGTAGCCGATCCAGTAGCGGCGGGGCAGGGTGCGGCGGAGCGCCATCTCGGTCTCCTCCGGGGTGCGCGTCTTGACGTAGCCCCAGCGGTTCGAGATCCGGTGCACGTGCACGTCCACGCAGATGCCCGGCTTGTTGAAGCCCTGGGTCACCACCAGGTTCGCGGTCTTGCGGCCCACGCCCTTCAGCGTGAGCAGCGCGTCGATGTCGTCGGGCACCGCGCCCCCGAAGCGCGCGAGCAGATCGCGGCTGATCTCGCGGAGCACGCGCGCCTTCGTCCGGTAGAAGCCGACCGGGTAGATGGCGCGCTCGATCGCGCGCGGGGTGAGGCGGCGGATGCCGTCGGGCGTGTCGGCGAGCGCGAAGAGCCGCGCCGCCGCCGGGCCGGTGGTCTGGTCCTTGGTCCGGAGCGAGAGCAGGCAGGCGACGAGGACCCGGAAGGGATCGTGCCACTGGGCCGCGACCTCGGCGAGCGCGGTGACGCGCCATCCCGGCGCCTCGCGCCGCAGCCGCCGGATGGTGTGGCCGATGCTCACGGACGGGCCGGGAGGTCGGCGAGGAGCCGGCGGGCCTCGGGGGAATCCTTCAGCGTCCAGTCCGCCGGGTTGGACGGGGTCTTCTCGTCCAGCACCGCCTGCAGCTCCCGCCGCGCCTCCGGGACGCGCCCGCGCTTGATCAGGGTGCGGGCCAGGCCGACGCGCAGGCCGGTGAAGCGGCCGTCCACCTCGAGGCCCGCCCGGAAGAGCCGCTCGGATCGCTCCAGGTCGCCGCCGAAGAGGCCGGGCACTTCGTAGTAGACGGTGCCCGCGAGCAAGTAGGCGGGCGGGAACCGCGGGTCCAGCTCGAGCGCGGTCTCCATGCCGCGCTTGACCTCGGGCAGCAGGAAGAGCGAGCGCAGCACGCCCTTGGTCTGGCCCCACCGTCCCGCGTTGGTGGCGTACCAGAAGTGCGCCCGGGCGTTCCGGGGCGCGATCTCGGCGGCCCGCCTGGCCGCCTGGCGGCCCTGCTCGTAGGCGTCGAGCTTCTCTTCCGTGCCCTGGGCGCGCACGTCGCCGTAGAGGAACGCGATCTGGGCGAGGGCCAGCAGGTTGTCCACGCTCGGGTCGGCCTGCGCGGCCTGCGCCATCAGCGGTCTGAGCGCGTCGATGCGCGGAGGGTTCTCGTGGTACCGGCCGGTGAGGCCTCGAACCTCGGCGGCGAGCAAAGACTGGGCGCCCGCGGCCCCCGCCGCGCTCAGGAGCATCACGATCACCGCGGCCGCGCGCATCGCGCCCGATGCTAGAGGCCTCGCGCGCGCCTGTCAACCGCGCCCGCGATCCACCGGCGGCCCCGCCAGGCGGCCGGTTGCGATGCCGCCGCGCCGCCGGTATGGTAGGGCGCGATGAGACTCGTGCCCGCCGCGGCGGTGCTGGTCTGGCTCGGCGTCATGGCGTTCTTCGCCGGCGTGGTGGCGCCCGCCGCGTTCTCCACGCTCGACCGCGAGGCGGCCGGGCGGTTCGTGAGCGCGGTCTTCCCGCGCTACTACGCGGTGGGCGCGGTCCTGGGCGCGCTCGCGCTGGCCGGTCTCGGCTTCCGGCTCGTGCTCGGCCCTCGCCGGCCCTGGGACGGGCTGCCGCCCCTGCTGGTCGCGGTGATGCTGGCCGCCACGCTCTACGCCTGGCTCGTCGTGCTGCCGGCCGCGCACGCGGCCCGCGAAGCGCTGCGGCAGAACGGGTCCGCGCCGGGCGCGGTCTCCACGGAGGCGCTGGCCTTCGCGCGCCTGCACCGCCTCTCGGGCGTGTTGAACGGCACCGCGATGCTCGCGGGCGTGCTCGTGCTGGCCGCGGTGGGGCTCAGGCGATGAACCGGGCTTTCGAGCCGCTGGGGCTCGATCACCTGGTGCTCCACGTGCGCGACCAGGCCGCGTCGGAGCGCTTCTACGTCGACGTGCTCGGCTGCACGCTCGACCACGTGAACAAGCCGATCTCCCTGGTGCAGCTCCGGTTCGGCGAGCACCTGATCGATCTGCTGCCCGGTGAGCGCGGGGAGGGCGGCGGGCTGGACCACTTCTGCCTCTCGATCCGCTCCGGTGACCTCACGCGGGTTCGCGACGAGCTCCGGGCGCGCGGGGTGACGGTGGACGGCGACGTGGTGCAGCGGCGCGGGGCCTTCGGCTCCGGGCCGTCCCTCTACATCCAGGATCCGGACGGCTACCGGATCGAGCTCAAGCCCCGCTGATCGGTCCGCGGGCCGTTCCCCCGACGGCCCCCCCAACTGCCAGCGTCAGGAGGGTGCGGACGATCTGCTCGGCGGTGACCGCCCCGCCGTCGGTGGCGGCCTGGAGCAGGCAGCCCTCGGCGGCGCCCACGATCACCGCGGCCACCGCGCCCGCGTCCATCCCGGCCCGGAAGACGCCGGCGCGGACGCCTTCGACCAGGATGTCCTCCAGGGAGAGCCGGATCTGCTCGCGCTGCCACGCGAGCGTCAGCCGGAACTGCTTGTCATGGCGCGCCCGCATCCAGCCCTGGAGAAAGAGCCCCGAGAAGTCGGGATCGCTCTCCCCGTAGGCCCCGAAGAGGATCTCCATCGCCCCTTCGAGCTTGGCCCGCGGCGCACCGAGGCCTCGCGCCACGCGGGCCAGCTCGGCCACGATGGGCAGGCCGCGCTGCTCGACCAGGCCGGCCGCGGAGACCGCGGCCGCCGGGGCCACCGCGATCGGCGGGGCAGGGGGAGCGGGAACCGCGCGGCGCCGACGGGCGCGGGAGCGGATCCGGCGACGGGGACGGGCGGGGCGGCGGGATTTCCGCTTCTTCACATCCGAGCAGGTCAGTTCCCGGACGAGACGAACTGGAAGGACTCGATCTCCACGCGGAAGCGGCGCTCGGACCCGGGCGACGACATGCGGACCTCGAAGCTCGAGGAGCCGCGCGACGGCACCACGCCAAAGACGTAGGCGCGGCCGCGGCTGACCGTCCGGCCGTTCTCGTCGAGCCCTTCCACGCCCACGACGACGCGCTCACAGGACTGGTTGGTGCCGTTCCGCACCTCCCCGTAGACCAGGACGCGCCCGCTGCCCACGCGCTCGGTGGTGAAGCTCACCGCCAGGCGCGACGAGGACTGCGGCGTGAAGGTCTGGGACCGGGCGGCCGGAGCGAGCGTCAGGAGGAGCAGGCTCCCCACCGCGGCGAGCAGGGCGCGGCGGATCATTCGTACCGGAGGGCGTCGATCGGATTGAGCCCGGCTGCCTTGCGGGCCGGGTAGAACCCGAAGAAGATGCCGACCGCGGCCGAGAAGCCGAAGGCGAGCAGGATCGCGTCGAACTGCAGCAGGGTGCGCCACTCCGCGAAGTAGGCGATCGCGTAGGAGCCGAGCAGGCCCGCCCCGACGCCGATGACCCCCCCGATCAGGGACAGGGTCACCGCCTCCACCAGGAACTGGGTGAGGATGTCCTTACCGCGCGCGCCCACCGCCATGCGCAGGCCGATCTCCCGCGTCCGCTCGGTCACCGAGACCAGCATGATGTTCATGATACCGATGCCGCCCACCAGCAGCGAGACCGATGCGATGGCGGCCAGGAGGATCGTGAGGACCCGGGAGGCCGCCTCCTGGGACTGGAGCACCTCGGCGAGGTTGCGGAGGTTGAAGTCGTCCTCCTGATGGGGCTGGAGGCGGTGGCGCTGCCGCAGCAGCTCCCGGATCTCGTTCTCGGCCTCCTTCATGAGGCCCGCGTCCCGGACCTTGATGCTGATGGTGCCGACCGCGCGCCCCTTGGCCTGGTTGCCGCCCACGACCTTGGTCTTGGCGGTGGAGAGCGGGATCAGGATCTGATCGTCCTGGTCCTGCCCCCACGTCGTCTGTCCCTTGCGATCCATGACCCCGATGATCGTGAAGGGGACCTTCTTGATCCGGATCACCTGGCCGAGCGGGTCCTCTTCGCCGAACAGATTCTGCGCCACCGTCTGCCCGACCATCGCGACCTTGAATGCGCCCTCCACCTCTTCCCGTGTCAGCGCGCGGCCCGAGCTCATCTCCCAGTCGCGGGCCGGGAGGTACTCGGGGGTCACGCCCAGGATGGTGGTGGACCAGTTGAGATTGGAGTACACGACCTGGGCGTTGCCGCGAACCGACGGGGCCACCACCTCGACGAGCGCGATGTCGCGCTCGATGGCCAGGGAGTCGTCCTCGGACAGGGTGGCCTGGGCGCCGGCTCCGAGCCGCACCCCGCCCAGGTTGACGGTGCCGGGCCAGATGATGATGAGGTTCGAGCCGAGGCTCTGGATCTGCTCGGCGACCCGGGCCTGGGCGCCGGCGCCCACCGCCACCATGGTGATGACCGCGCCCACTCCGATGACGATGCCCAGCATGGTGAGCGCGCTCCGCAGCTTGTTGACGCGGAGGGCCCGTACCGCGATGCGCGCGCTCGCGAGGACGTTCACGGCGAGGCGACCTCCGGCTCCAGGTCCTCTTCCTCCTGCTCGTCTCCGCGGGGCAGGGTGGCGAGCTGCTCGCGGGCCACCAGGCGGTCGCGGACCGTTTCATCCCGGATCAGCCGCCCGTCGCGGAAGCCCAGCACGCGACCGGCGTAGCGCGCGATGTCAGCCTCGTGGGTCACCACCACCACCGTGATGCCCTCGTGATTGAGGTCCTGGAAGAGGGCCATGATCTCCACGCTGGTGTGCGAGTCGAGCGCGCCGGTTGGCTCGTCGGCCAGGATCAGGACCGGATCGTTGATGAGGGCGCGCGCGATCGCCACCCGCTGCTGCTGCCCGCCCGACAGCTGGGCCGGGTGATGGTGCTCCCGCTCCGAGAGGCCCACCGCGGCGATCTTGGCGCGGGCGCGGGCCTGCCGGTCGCGGGCCTGGATCGCGCTGTAGAGCAGGGGCAGCTCCACGTTTTCGAGCGCGGAGGTGCGCGGGAGCAGGTTGAAGGTCTGGAACACGAAGCCGATCTTCTCGTTGCGCACCCGGGCGAGCCGGTCGCGCCCCATGTGGGAGACGTCGAGACCGTCGAGCCGGTACTGGCCGGCAGTCGGGGTGTCGAGGCAGCCGAGCAGGTTCATGAAGGTGGACTTGCCGGAGCCGGACGGCCCCATCACCGCCACGAACTCGCCCGGCTGGATCGCGACCGAGACGTTCCGGAGCGCGTGGATGCGCCGCGTGCCGAGGTGATAGTCCTTCACGAGATTCTCGGTCGCGATGAGGGCGTCGGGCATCTCAGAGCCGGAGCCGCGGGGCGCCTTGCTGCTGCTGCGGGCGGTCGCCCGGGGCCATCACGCCGACGATCACCTGCTGGCCTTCCTTGATCTCGCCCTTGGCCACCTCCGTGTAGGTGCCGTCGCCGATGCCGAGCTGCAGCGAGAGCGCGGCCGGCTTGCCGTCCGGCCCGAGCACCCACACGCGACCCGTGGGCGGTCCCCCCGCGCGGCCGCCGCTCCCCGGTCCGGGGCGCGCGGGCCGCTCTCGGTCCGGGGCTTCCATCCCCGGGGGCCGGAAGCGGAGCGCCGCGTTCGGGACCTGGAGCACGCTCTCCTTCTGTTCGATGATGATTCGCACGTTGGCGGTCATCCCGGGCAGGAGCCGCTGCTCCGGATTCTTGGCGCTCACCACCACGTCGTAGGTGACGACGTTCTGGACCACGAGGGGGGCCTTCCGGATCTGGACGACCTCGCCGGTGAAGGTCCGGCTCGGGAAGGAGTCCACCGTGAAGGTGGCGGTCTGGCCGACCGTGACCCGGCCCACGTCGGCCTCGTCCACGTTGGTGTCCACCTGCATGTTGCGCAGGTCCTGGGCGATCGTGAACAGGGTCGGCGCCTGGAGGCTCGCCGCGACGGTCTGGCCCACGTCCACGCTGCGGCCCACCACGGTGCCGTCCACCGGAGCGCGGATGTAGGTGCGCTCGAGATCGACCTGGGCCTGGCGCAGCGCCTGCTCGTTCTGCACGACCTGGGCCACCGCGTTCTTCAGCATCGCCTCCGAGACCCGGAGCTGGGCCTCCGCCGACCGCACCGCGGAGACCTGCGCGTCCTCCTGGGCCTTCGAGGCGTTCACCTGGGCCACCGCGGAGTCGTAGGCGGCCTGGGCGGTGTCCTCGTCGGCCTGGGCGATGAGGCCGCGCTGGCGCAGATCCTGGTTGCGGCCGAGCGTGCGCTTGGAGTCCACGACCGTGACCTGGGACTTGGCGGTCTGGGCGCGCGCGACCGCGAGCGCGGCGCGGGCGTTCTCGAGATCCGCGCGGGTCTTCTCCACCACCGCCTGCTGGTTCAGCACCGAGGCCTGGGCCGCGTCCACCTGGGCCTTCACCTGGTTGACCTTGGCCTCGAACGTCTCGGGGTCGATGCGGGCGATGACCTGGTCCTTCTTGACCATCGAGTTGAAGTCGGCGAGGAGCTCCTTGACCTGCCCGGAGATCTGGGAGCCGACGAGCACCGTGATGACCGCGTTGAGGGTACCGGTGGCCGAGACCGCGGAGGTGAGCGGCCCGCGCGACACCGCGGCGGTGCGGAAGGCGGAGCGAGCCCCGATGCCCTGGGTATAGAGATAGCCCCCGGAGATCACTCCCGCGGCGACCACGATCCCGACGATCCAGAGGGCACGGCGTTTCATGATGGTCAGACGCGCTGGGGGCGCGCGCTATTTACCGGCGGCCCAGGGACCGCTCCAGGTTGGCGATGGCGATCCGGTAATCCGAGAGGGCCTGCGCCTCGGTGGACTGGGCCTGGGTCAGAGCGAGCTGGGCGTCGGTGAGCTCGATGATGTTGGCTACCCCCGCGTCGAAGCGTCCCCGGGCCAGCTGGTAGTTCTCCTCGGCCGACTCCACCGCCTTGCGGGCGGCCCCGATGCGCTCCTCCGCCTCGCCCAGGTTCAGGTACGACTGCTCCACGCTCTGCCAGACCTGCAGCTCGGTATCGCGCACGCGGGCCCGGGACGCCTCGAGGTTGGCCTTGGCCTCCTTGTAGCGCGCGATCTTGCCGCCGCCGTCGAAGATGGACCAGTTCAGCGAGAGGCCGACCTGCCACTCGTTGCCCGAGTCCGTGAAGCCGTTGGTGGATCGGGAGCTGGAGGCGGGGAATCCGGTGACGCCGGTCACTCCGTAGGTACCGCTTCCGACCAGGTTGGGGAAGAAGTCCCGGAAGGTCTGGCGGACGAACGCGTCGGCCGCGTCGGCCTGCGCCTTGATCTGCCGGTACTCCGGCCGGTTCTTGAGCGCCTCGCCCACCAGCGCGTTCCGGTCCATCGGGAACTGCTGATACGCGAGCGTGTCCTTGACCTCGGTGGGCGCGTTGATCGCGATGCCCATCGCGGTGTTGAGCGCGACCCGCGCCAGGCTCACCGCGTTCTGGGCCCGGATCACGTTGACCCGTCCGTTGGCCACGTCCACCTCGGCTCGGGTCACGAAGGACTTGGGCTGGGTGCCGACCTGGAAGAAGCCCTGCGCGCTGCGGAGGTTGACCTCGGCCCGGTCGAGCGCGGTCACGTTCACCTCGACCAGCCGCCTGGAGAGAAGCAGCGTGTAGTACTGGGTCTTCACGAGCTGGGAGATGTCGAGCTTCTGGGCCTCGAGCACTTCTTTGATCGCCTCCGCGCTCGACTTGGCCACGTCCTTGGCCGCCCACGTCCGGCCGAAGTCGAAGAGGAGCTGCGACGCGGTGACGCTGGCGGAGCCGAAGTCGCCGGTGATGGCGTCTCCGCTAAACGAGTTGACGGAGCGGGCCCGGCCGTAGCTGCCGGAACCGCTCAGCTGGGGCAGCAAGGGGGCCAGGGCCTGGTTCACGCGCTGCTGGGACGCCACGTAGTCGCCGATGCGCGCCACGATCTTCGGCGCGTTCTCCATGCCGATGTTGACCGCCTCCTCGAGGGTCAGCTCGCGGCCGATCAGCTCCTGGGGGGTGGCGAACGGACGGATGCCGGGAGGAGCGGGCAGGGGCTCGCGCGTCGGCATCGGCGCCGCGGTCGGAGTCGGAGGGGCCGGCATCGGCGTGACCGGGGGCGCGGGGGCGGGCGTCTGCGCCGCGGCCACGCCGGAGAGCGTCGTCGCCACGGTGAGCGCCAGGACCAGAGAGCGGGGGAAGTGCCGGCCAATCATGCCATGTCTCCCTGCAGCACGGGCGCGCCCTCCATCGCCGGGACCCGGCGGGGGAAGCGCTCCTCGAGCATCACGTAGAGCGTTGGGATCAGCACCAGGGTCAGCATCGTAGAGATCGTCAGGCCGCCGATGACCGCGCGCGCGAGGGGGGCGTTCGCCTCGCTGCCCACGTCGATGCCGAGGGCCATGGGGAACAGACCGACCACGGTGGTGAGGCTGGTCATGATGATGGGCCGGAGCCGCGTGCGCCCCGCCCGCATCACCGCTTCGTGCAGCCCGAGGCCGTGCCGCCTCAGCTCGTTGATGTACTCCACCAGCAGGACTCCGTTGGAGACGACGATCCCGACCATCATGATGATGCCCATGAAGGACGTGACGTTGAGCGTGGTGTTGGTGAGGAAGAGGGCCCAGATGACCCCGATCATCCCGAGGGGAACCGAGAACATGATGATGAGCGGATCGAGCAGGGACTTGAACTGCGAGGCCATGACCATGTAGACGAGCATCAGAGCCAGCAGCGAGGTGAACTTCAGGCTGCTGAACGCCTCCCGCTGCTGCACGGTCTGGCCGCCGAGCTGCACCGTGAACCCAGGGGGCAGGGCCATGTTGCGGAACCGCTCGTCCAGCTCGCCGCTGATCGCGCCGAGGTCGCGCCCGGCCGGGTTGGCGTTGATCTTCACGATCCGCTGCTGGTACTTCCGCTCGAGCATCACCGGCCCGGTGCCCTGCCGCACCTCGGCCACGCTGCCCAGGAGCACGGGTCGCCCCCCGTCGCCGATGACGAAGAGCCGGTTCAAGTCCTCGGCGGCGGAGCGGAACGGCTCGTCGAGCTGCACGACCATGTTGTACTGGTTGCCGGTCCGGGGATCGGTGTAGATCGCCGGGTTCACGCTCACGTTGCTGTTGAGCGAGAAGAGCGCGGCCTGCGCGATGTCGCGCTGGCTCAGGCCCGCGGTGGCCGCCTTCTCCCGGTCCACCACGATGTCGAACTGCGGGTAGTTCTCCTCGCGGCTGATGAACACGTCGGCGATGCCGTGGACCTCCTGCATCACCCGCGCGACCTCCTGGGCGGTGGCCTGGGCCGCCTTGAGGTCGTAGCCGAGCTGCTCGACCTCGATCGCCGACTGCGAGCCGGTGTTCAGCACGCGGCTCACGATGCCCCCGAACACCACCTGCATGGTGGTGCCGGGGAACTGCCCGGCGAGGCGGGGACGCACCGCGGCCACGATCTCGCGGTCGTTGCGCGCGCGCTGCTCGGGCGTGTTCAGGTAGACCTGGAGCTGGGCGGCGTGGGGCCCGGTGTTCTGTGAGAACACGCCCGAGCGCCCGGTGGGCACGCCCACCGTGGACACCACCGCGTTGAGCTCGCCGGGCTCGAGACTGGAGCGGATGATCTCCTCCATCCGGGCCACCGTGCGCTCGGTCTCCTCCACCCGGGTGCCCACCGGGGCGCGGATGCGGATGATGAACTGGCTCTCGTCGGAGGGCGGGAAGAACTCGCTCCCGATCAGGGGGACGAGCGCGGCCGCGCTCGCCACCAGCAGCAGGATGACGCCGATCAGGGCCCGCCGGTGGCCGAGGGCCCAGCCCAGCGCGAGCTGGTAGCGCTCGTCGAGGCGCTCGAGCGCGCGGGTCACCAGGCCGAGGGCGCGGGTGTACGCGTTGCGGGGGCGCTCGGCCATCGGCCGCTCCGGCTTGAGCCAGTGCATGCAGAGGAGCGGGGTCACCGTCCGCGAGACCAGGAACGACGCGAAGAGCGAGAACGAGATCGTGAAGGTGAGCGGGATGAAGAGCAGCCGCGACTGGCCCTCGAGGAACACGGTGGGCAGGAACACCACGATGGTGGTGATGGTCGACACGAAGATCGGCATCGCCACCTCGCGGGCCGCGTCGAGCACCGCGGGGCCGCGGGCCTTGCCCGGGATGTTGAGGTGCCGGTTGATGTTCTCCAGCTCCACGATCGAGTCGTCCACCAGCCGGCCCACCGCGAGGGCGAGCCCGCCCAGGGTGAACACGTTGAGGGTCTGGCCGAGCATGAACATCGCGACGAGGGTCAGCAGGAGCGAGAGCGGGATCGCGATCGAGATGATCAGGGTGGAGACGAACGAGCGGAGGAAGAGGAGGATGACCAGGAACGCGAGGAGCGAGCCGATCGCCGCCTCGTGCCAGAGGCTCTTGATGGACTGCCGGATGTAGATCGACTGGTCGAGGGTCATCCGGATGTTGATGCCCGCGGGCAGCCCGGTCAGCCGGGGCAGCCGCTCCTTCACCGCGTCGACCACGTCCACCGTGTTGCCGCCGGGCTGCTTGTTGACCCGCAGGTACACCGCGCGCTCGCCGTTGACCCGCACCACCGACTGCTGGGTCTCCCAGGAGTCCTCGACGCGGCCGAGGTCGCGCACCCGGATCTGGGTGCCCCCGACCCGGCGGACGACGATGTTCTCCATCGGCTCGACCACCGAGAACTGGTTGTTGGTGAAGACGTTGTAGTCGAGGTTGCCGAGCTTGAGGTCGCCGGAGGGCAGCAGGAAGTTCGAGTCGTTGACCGACCGGGCCACCTCGGTGACCGAGATGCCCTTGGCGTGGAGCAGGTCGCGGTTGAGGTTCACCGTGATCTGCCGGATCTTGCCGCCGTCCACGTTGGCGGAGGCCACCCCGGGGAGCTGCTCGAGCTGGGGCTCCACCGTGTTGTAGGCCAGGTCGTAGAGCTGCTTCTCGTCGAGCCCGCCCCCGGTGATGGTCACGAGGCAGACCGGGATGTTGGAGAGATCGAACTTGAGGATGAACGGCTGCTGCACCCCGGTGGGCAGCGTGGTCATGATCTGCTGGATCCGCTGCGCGACCTCGGTCAGCCCCGCGTCGAGATCCGAGCCCCACGCGAACTGGACGGTCACCACCGAGAAGCCCTGGCGCGAGCGCGACTCCACGTAGCGGACGTTGGCCACCGCGGAGACCGCCTTCTCGATCGGGTAGGTCACGGTGCGCTCCACGTCCTGGACGTTGGCGCCCTTGTAGACCGTGCCGATCTGGATCGACGGGTAGTTGATGTTCGGGAAGAGATCGATCGGCATCTTGCCGAGGGAGGTGGCCCCGAGCACCACGATGGCCAGGGAGGCCATGAGGATGGCGATGCCGTTCCGGAGCGCGATGAGGGTCAGCCACATGGCGCGCTACTGTCCGGTGGCCGGAACCGTCCGGACCTTCTGCTTGGCCTTGACGAGATCCTTGCCCTGCAGGATCACCTGATCCTGCTCGCTCAGCCCCTGGCGCACCTCCACGAAGCGGGAGTCGGAGAGGCCCACCTCGACGATCACCGCCTCGACGACGCCGTCCTTCACCACCATCACCGACGGCCGCGCCTCGCCCACCCGGAGCGCCTCCACCGGGAGGGTGAGCGCGTCCTTGCGGGTGTCGACCAGTACTTCGGCGCGCGCGAACATCCCGGGCTTGAGCTTGCGGTCCGGGTTCGGGATGTCCACCTCCACCCCCATGGTGCGGGTGCGCGGATCGAGGCTGTGGACGAGGCGCACGACCTTGCCCCCGAAGCGCTGCCCCTGGTAGGGGTCGGCGGTGATGGCGACCGGCGCGCCCAGCGTCACGCGGGCGATGTCGCGCTCCGGCACCTCGATCTGGAGCTTGACGGTCTCGATGTCCTGCAGGACGAGAATGCCCACCGAGGTGGTGCTGGTGCCGGCCGACGCCGCGCTCACCGAGGCCCCGTTGTCGAGATTGCGCTGCGAGACGTAGCCCGCGAACGGGGCCATGAGTCGCGTGTTGGCCAGGTTGGTCTCCGCGAGCTGCCGCGCGGCCCGGTAGGTCTCCACCTGGGCCTCCGAGAGGCGCACCTGGCTCTCCTGGGTCAGCACCTGGACCTCGGCCACGCGCAGCTGGGCGACCGCGGCCTGGACGCTGGCCGCCGAGGACTCGGTGGTCGTCCGCGCGTTCTCGTAGTCGGTGGCCGAGACGAGCCCGCGCTCGAACAGGGTCTTCATGCGCTGGGCCTGTCGCGCGTCGTTGTCGGCGACCGCGCGGGCCTTGGCCAGATTCGCCTTCTGGTTCTCGAGGTTCGCATGCTGCCCCTCGAGGGTGGAGCGCGCCACCTCGAGACCCGCCTCGCCGGTGAGCAGCGCGGCGCGAGCCTGCTGCAGCGCGGCCTGCAGCTCCAGATCGTCCACCTCGACGAGCAGCTGCCCCGCCTTCACGAAGTCGCCGCGGTCGGCGTGGATGCGGCGGATGTAGCCCGAGACCTTGGAGAAGATGGCGGCCTGCTGGGCGGCCACGATGTCGGCGGTGAAGGTGAGCTTGATCTCCAGATCCCGGCGCGCCGGGCTCAGCACTCCGACCAGGACGTCCGGGCGGGCCCGGGTCACCGCGCGGGCCTGCTGATCCTTGAGGCGATAGGTCACGAGGGTGCCGATCAGGACCACCAGGCCGAGCAGAACGAGGCCGACGCGGTGTTTCTTCAGAATACGCATGGCCATGGACTGGTCCACCCGGGGTCTGGACCGGAAGAGGCGGCTCGAGGAGTCAATTCCGCCCAATTCTAAACACCTTTGGACTGTAGTCAAGTTTGTGAGATAGTCGGCGGGCTACCCCACGCGCAGGTGTGCAAACGGCCGGGGATACCATAGGATGGGGGAGGAGGAAGTCGGTAACAACGTCATGCCGTCCGAGACAAGACCGTCCAAGGTAGGCCGCTGGTCCGAGCCGGCTCTCCGGGTCCTGCGCGAGCGGTACCTCGCCCGCGAGCAGGGGCAGGTCCGGGAGACCCCCGAGGAGATGTGCTGGCGGGTCGCCTCCGCCATCGCCTCCGCGGAGAGCCGCTTCGGGCGGAGCCCGGCCGCGGTCGGGGAGGTCGCGGCCGCCTTCTACGACATGATGGTCGAGGGCTACTTCCTGCCCAACTCCCCCACGCTGATGAACGCGGGCAAGGAGAACGCGCTCCAGTACTCCGCCTGCTACGTGCTGCCGGTCGGCGACTCGATGGAGGAGATCTTCGAGTCGGTGAAGGCGGCCGCGATCATCCAGCAGTCGGGCGGCGGCACCGGCTTCGCGTTCTCCCGCCTCCGCCCGAAGGACGACGTGGTCCACTCCACGGGCGGCCGGGCGTCGGGCCCGGTGTCCTTCCTGCGCGTGTTCAACGCGGCGACCGAGGCGGTGAAGCAGGGCGGGGCGCGGCGCGGCGCCAACATGGGCATCCTCCGGGTGGACCACCCGGACGTGCTCGAGTTCATCGAGTGCAAGCTCGACGGCGGCATCACCAACTTCAACATCTCGGTCGCGGCCACCGACGCCTTCATGGAGGCCCTCGCCGCCGACGGGGAATACGACCTGATCAACCCGCGCACCGGCCAGGTCGCGGGCAAGCTGCGCGCGCGGGACGTCTGGGATCGCATCGTGCGCGCGGCGTGGCGCACCGGCGACCCCGGCATGATCTTCCTCGACCGCATCAACCGCAGCCCCGCCAATCCCACGCCGGATCTCGGACTGATCGAGGCAACCAATCCGTGCATCAGCGGGGACGCCCTCGTGGCGACGGATCGCGGCCTGCTCCGCATGGAGACGCTCGCGGAGCAGTATCGGGAGGGCGGCCTGGCCGTCAAGGTGGATCAGCGGCTGCTCCCCTCGCGCCTCATGGTATGGGAAGGCACGAACAACGTCCCGCTCTCCGCCTACGGGCAGGGATGCCTGCCGATGAGCCGGGCGTTCCGCTCCGGTGATCGGGAGACCGTGACGGTGCGGACCGTGGCCGGCTTCGAGCTGACCTGCACGCCGGATCACCGCCTGATGACCGACCGGGGCTGGATGCGGGCCGGCGCGCTGCGGGTCGGCGTGGATCGAGTGTGGATCCAGAGCGACCCGGGGACTTTCGAGGACGACGCGGCCTTGCCGGTGGCGGCGCCGCGCGAGTTCGTCGGAAAGAACGGACGCCGATACCGTCACGAGCTGCCCCAGCGGTGGAGCGCCGACCTCGGCCGGGTCCTCGGCTGGCTCGTCGGTGACGGTTGGCTGCGCACCGCCGCGTACCCCCGGGTGGGCTTCGTGTTCGGCCCCGGGGACGACGCCGCACTCGAGCGCATCGTGGGCATCATGACGCCGTGGTTCGGCCGGACGGTGAAGGTGTGGACCCGCGCGCGGGGCGTTCGGCAGCTCATGTACCCGGGCAAGTTCTTCTCCGGCTTCTTCGAGTCGCTCGGTGTCCGGCCGGTGGGCGCGCGCGACAAGACGGTGCCCGAGAGCTTGTTCCGGGCGCCTCGTCCGGCGGTCGTGGGCTTCCTGCAGGGGCTCTTCTCCGCCGACGGCACCGTTCGCGAGAACCCCAAGACCAACAGCTCGTGGATCGCGCTCACGTCCAAGAGCCGAGATCTGCTCCAGGGAGTGCAGCTCCTCCTCCTCAATCTCGGGATCAAGAGCAGCCTGATGGACCGCTCCCGAGCGCCCCGCGAGGAGCTCTTCCCGTACCGGACCAAGGCAGGCGAGCTGCGCTCCTACAGCTCCGACGGCGTGCTGTTCGAGCTCGGCATCTTCGGAAAGTCGCGCGGGCTCTTCCTCCGGGAGATCGGCTTCTTGAACGACAAGCAGCGCCGGCTCGAGCCGGTGCGCTACGCGGGCTCCTACGCGCAGAAGTGGAGCGATCCGGTGGCCGCGGTCATCCCCGCCGGCCCGCGCGCGGTCTACGACCTGACCGAGCCGCAGAGCCACTCGATGATCGCCAACGGCTTCGTCGTCCACCAATGCGGCGAGCAGCCTCTCTTGCCGAACGACGCGTGCAACCTCGGCTCGGTGAACGTGGCCAAGTTCGCGGTCGAGCGCGCGGGACGGTGGGAGGTCGACTGGGGCGAGCTCGAGCGGGTGGTGCGCCTTGCGGTGCGCTTCCTCGACGACGTGATCGAGGTGAACCCCTATCCGCTCGAGCAGGTGGACGAGATGGTGAAGGCCAACCGCCGCGTGGGCCTGGGCGTCATGGGCTGGGCGGACCTGCTCTTCACCCTCGGCATCCCCTATGACAGCGAGGAGGCGCTCGATCTGGCGGACCGCCTCATGGCCTTCGTGAAGGAGAGGGGCCACGACCAGTCGGCCCGCCTCGCCGAGGAGCGCGGCCCGTTCCCGCACTGGGGGCGCTCCATCTACCGGCACGAGCGGCCGCTGCGCAACGCCACCGTGACCACCATCGCGCCCACCGGGACCATCTCGATGATCGCGGGATGCTCCTCCGGCATCGAGCCGGTCTTCGCGCTGGCCTTCGAGCACCGCGTGAAGGGCCCGGACGGCGAGCGCGTGCTGCCCTTCTTCAGCGAGACCTTCGAGCGGCTCGCCCGGCGGCAGGGCTTCCACACCGAGGCCCTGATGACCGAGGTGACCCGGCGCGGCTCGCTCGCGGGCGTCGACGGCGTGCCCGCCGCCGCGCGCGAGGTCTTCAAGACCGCGCACGAGATCGACGCGGTCTGGCACGTGCGGCACCAGGCCGCCTTCCAGAAGCACACCGACAACGGAGTATCGAAGACCATCAACCTGCCCGAGAGCGCGACCGAGGCGGACGTCGCGGCCGCCTACCGGCGGGCCTGGGATCTCGGCTGTCTCGGCATCACCGTCTTCCGCGACGGCTCCAAGGGCGGCCAGGTCCTCAACATGGGCCTGCGCGGCGAGGGCGCCCCCGCGGAGCCGGGCCAGCGTGGCGTGAAGCCGCGCCCGCACAGCCTCACCGGGGCCACCTACCGGATGGAGACGCCGATCGGCACCGCGTTCATCACCGTCAACGACAACGGCGGCGGCGAGCCGTTCGAGGTCTTCGTGCAGGTGGGCAAGGCGGGATCGGACACGATGGCGGTGGCGGAGGCCCTCGGCCGGCTCGTCTCCCTCGTGCTGCGCCTGCCGTCCCCGCTGTCGCCGCGTCAGCGACTCGAGGCGGCGATCAGCCAGCTCTCCTTCATCGGCGGCGGCCAGCCCACCGGCTTCGGGGCGGCCAAGGTGCTCTCGCTCCCCGACGCGCTCGCGCGCACGCTCGCCGAGCACATCGGCACGCCGCGCGCGACCCCGGCGCCCGCCACGTCCCCGGCGCCGGCGGGCGGGCTGCGGCGGGTGGGGGATCTCTGCCGCGAGTGCGGCCAGGCCACGCTGGTGTACGAGGAAGGGTGCAAGAAGTGTCTCTCCTGCGGCTTCAACGAGTGCTAGGGAGCGGTCGTGTTCTCCGGCGGTAACTACGAGGAGGTGGCGCGCTGGCTCGAGAACTTCGTCCGCGCGCACGCCAAGCAGGAGAACCTGCGCGTCGAGGCGGTGGTGGACGCCGAGGGCGCGCGCGAGGGGCAGAGCTACGGCGTGCGCCTGCGGCTCGGCGAGGCCCTGCGGCCCGCGCCGCCCAGCCCCGCGGTGGAGCTCGGCTTCCCCGAGGTGGCCCAGAACCGCGGGAGCCTCGCGTGGTGCAGCGGCCTCGCGGACCGGGTGCGCGCGCTCGCGCGCGAGTTCTCCGCGGCCGGGTCGGCCCCGCTCCGCTCCGCCTGATCCGGTGAGGACGGCGCCGGCCGTCCGCTGGTGGGCCCCCGGCGACTGGAACGCGTTCTTCGGCCTGGCGCTCGACAACCTCGGCCTCTTCGTCATCTTCTCGGGTCTCCTCATCGGCGTCTTCGGCTTTCCCTCCGACCTCGTGCTCCACGTGATGGTCCCGGGCACCGCGGTGGGCGTGCTCCTGGGCAACCTGACCTACACCGCCCTCGCGGTCCGGCTGATGCGCCGCACCGGCCGGAGCGACGTGACCGCGATGCCCTTCGGGCTCGACACCCCGTCCCTCTTCGGGATCGTCTTCGGCGTGCTCGGGCCGGCCATGCTCCTCACCCGGGATCCGATCGTGGCCTGGAAGATCGGCATGGGCGTCACGGTGGCGATGGGGGTGATCAAGCTCGGCTGCGCCTTCGCGGGAGACTGGGCGCGGCGCGTGGTGCCGCGGGCCGCGCTGCTCGGCTCCATCGCGGGCGTCGCGATCCTCCTCATCGCCTTCCTGCCCTCGCTGCGCATCTTCGGCGATCCGCTCGTGGGCGTGGTCTCGCTCGTCGTGCTCCTCGCCGCGCTGCTGGGCGGCGTGCGGATGCCGTGGGGCCTGCCCGGCGCGCTGGCCGCGGTGCTGGCGGGGACGGTCATCTTCTGGGGTCGCTGGGCCCTCGACGCGGCCGGCGCGCCGGGCCCGCATCCCGCGGTCACGCTGGGCGCGCTCGGCCTGGCCCTCCCGCTCCCGACGCTCGCCTGGCTCGACGCCCTCGAGGCCACGCTGCCCTACCTGCCGCTCGCGGTGCCCTTCGCGCTGGCCACCGTGGTCGGCGGCATCGACAACACCGAGTCGGCCATCGTGGCCGGCGACGAGTACCGCGCGCGCGACATCCTGCTGACCGAGGCGATCGCCACCATCGCGGCCGGCTGCTGCGGCGGCGTGATCCAGAACACCCCGTACATCGGACATCCCGCCTACAAGGCGATGGGGGCTCGGGCCGGCTACACGCTGGCGACCGGTCTCCTGATCGGCGTCGGCGCCGCGGTCGGGGTCGTCGCGGTGCTGGTGCGGCTCCTGCCTGAGGCCGCGGTGGCCCCGATCCTGGTCTTCGTGGGGTTGCAGATCACCGCGCAGGCCTTCCTGGCCTCGCCGGCCCGCCACGCTCCCGCGGTCGCGGTGTCGTTCCTGCCCGCGGTGGCCGCGCTGGTCCTGATCGAGGGCGGCCTCCTGCTCGGCGGGGTGGGCAAGAGCCCGGCCGATCTCGGGGGCGAGAGCCGGCTACTGTGGAGCGCGCTCCTCGTGCTGGGGAACGGATTCATCCTGACCGCGCTGGTGTGGGGCTCGGCCCTGGTCGCGATCATCGACCGGCGCCCGCGGGTCGCCGCCGCGGTCCTGGCGATCGCGGCGATGGCCACGCTCTTCGGGCTGATTCACTCCCCGCTGCCCGGGGGCGCCGTGTTCTGGCCGTGGGCGGTGGCGAGTGGAGCGCCGCACGCGCTGGCCGCCGCCTACGGCGTCGCGGCCTCGCTCCTGCTCCTGCTGGGCCGGCGGGGCTAGGGTCGGATCGCGTCCAGCATCTCGCGATCGCTGCGGAACTTGAACTCTTCCACCGTGTCGGCCGCCGCGCGCGCCTTCTCCGCCGCCTCGAGCCGCTGCACCGCCGGGTAGTCCACGACGACGGCGCCCCGCTCGGCCAGCGTGCGGCGGAGCGCCTCGACACCTTGCTCGGCCGCGGCGGCCGGCCGCTTCGGCCGGGACGCGAGATAGGTGGCGACGTGCTTGATCCCGGTTTCCGCGTCGAGCCGCGCGCGGCCCACCACGCCGTCGCTGGCGCGCCGGGCCCAGCCGACCACGAACACGCCCGGCTGCGCGCTGCCGGCCGCGGGATCGAGCACCTGGTAGGCCGCGGCCGGATCCTCGCCGGGCGCCGTGAGGTAGAGCCCGTCCTTGTAGGGGAGTCCTGCGTCCTCGTCCACCCGGTCACCCACCGCGAACACCACGGTGTCGGCCGGGACGACCGAAATCTCACCGGTGCTGACCGCGACGATGCGATCCCCCTTGTGCTCGAGCCGGTTCTCCTCCACCTCGAGCCCGGTCACGCGGCCCCCCTCGGCCAGCACGCGCTTGGGCGAGGCGAGGAAGCGGAAGCGCAGGCGGGCGCGGGCCCGCGGGGACCCCTCGGGTTTGGCCGCGAGGGCGGTGAGCAGCTCGTCGGCGTTCTGACCCGCGGCCTGAAGCCGCGGCCGGATGCGCTCGATCTCCTCGCGGTAGAGCGCGTGGTCGAAGGCGTCCTCCACGTCCTCGAACTCGCGGTCGTCGTAGGCCTTCTCGAACGGGCCCCGGCGCGCGATGGCGATGATCTCGTCGCAGTCCGCGAAGTGCGCGCAGTAGTTCGCGATGTCCACCATCACGTTGCCGACGCCCACGATGGCCACCCGGCGGCCCATGGGGAAGGGCCGCTCGCTGAAGGGCGGCAGGCGATTGTAGTGATAGACGAGATCTTTGGCGTGATAGACGCCCGGCAAGCGCTCGCCCTCCACGCCCAGGTACTTCGTGCCCTGCGCCCCGATCGCGTACACCAGCGCGTCGAAACCCAGGGCCGCCAGGTCCTGAACCTTGAGATCGCCCTTGTTCGAGATCGTCACGTGTCCAAGATAGGTTACACGCGGGTCGGTGAGGATCCTGTGGAACTGGCGCCGCAGCCCGCTCTTCATCTTGTACTTGTTCAGGAAGATGCCGTACTCGGCCAGGCCGCCCGGCTTGATGTCGCGGTTGAGGAGGACCACGCGGGCGCCGGCCGCGGCGAGCGCGCGGGCGGCGAAGAGGCCGGCGGGGCCCGCGCCGATCACCGCGACGAGATGGACGGGTTCGTCGGCCATGAACGCCGAGACCATAGCACACGCCCGCGGCAACCGCGAAAACCGGGGAAGGACTTGACCCCTCGTGGAAGCGTGGTGTTAAATGACTATGCGTTTCGTCAATGATGGCGGGACGATTCGCTTCGGTTCCGGCTGCCACAGGAGGCCCTCGATGACGTCGCTGTCCCTCGTTACCCGCGCCGCTGGACTCGCGCTGGCCGTGATCCTGCTGATCCTCGCCTCGGGCCGCGGTCCGGCGGACGTGGCCGCCCAGACCGGGCCGTGGGTCGCGCCCGCATCCGAGAAGACCAAGAAGAACCCGCTCGCCTCCGACAAGAAGACGATCGACCAGGGTGAGAAGGTCGCCAAGATCAATTGCGTGTCGTGCCACGGGCCCCTCGGCAAGGGCGACGGGCCGGCCGCGATCGCGCTGAACCCCAAGCCGGCGGACTGGACGTCGAAGCGGGTGCAGGACGAACCGGACGGGGAGATCTTCTGGAAGGTGACCAACGGGCGGGGGGCCATGCCATCCTGGCGGCACCTGCCCGAGAACGACCGCTGGGCCGTCGTCCGGTTCATCCGCACGCTCGCCGGGAAGTGATTTGGAG
>WNFL01200095.1_pt1 | contig 36179 bp, 32 predicted proteins | sample 5400361 | NCBI WGS metagenome assembly WNFL01 (sample SAMN13153351, study PRJNA577476) | soil metagenome | isolation source: 40 cm soil on Douglas fir-dominated hillslope | place: USA:California | collected 2013-09-17
CACGGCCAACACGGTAGCGGGTTCGTACACGGTGGCGGCTGCGGCGAGCGGTGTGGCGCCGGCGAGCTTCTCGATGACCAACACGCCCGGTGCGCTGGCGAGCATCGTGAGCAGCGCGGGTACCCCGCAAAGCGCGGCGGTCAACACGGCGTTTGCAACAGCGCTTCAAGCCATCGTGCGCGACGCATTTTCCAATCCGATTCCCGGAGTCAGTGTCACGTTCGCGGCGCCGGGCTCCGGCGCTTCGGGCACGTTCGGCGCGAGCGCTACGGCGACCACCAATGCCAGCGGTGTGGCTACGGCGCCCACGTTGACGGCCAACACCGTAGCGGGTTCGTATTCGGTGACGGCCACGGCGAGCGGCGTGGCGCCGGCGAGCTTCTCGATGACCAACACGCCCGGCGCGCCGGCGAGCATCAGCGCCACCGCGGGAACGCCGCAGAGCGCACCGATCTCGACCTCGTTCGCAACCGCGTTGCAAGCGACGGTGAAGGATGCATCCAACAATCCGATCGCGGGTGCGAGCGTCACCTTTGCCGCGCCGGTGTCGGGTGCGTCGGGCACATTCGGTGGGAGCGCCACGGTGATCACCAATGCCAGCGGTATGGCCACGGCTCCGGCCTTCACCGCCAACGGCATCGCCGGCAATTATGCGGTGACGGCAAGCGTCGCCGGCGTTGCAACCCCTGCGACGTTCAACCTGACCAATGCCGCGCGCACCAGCTACACAGCCACGACCGCTACCGGTACCGGCTCTGCAACGGCCGTGTTGTCGGGCGGCGGAGCTACTTGCGCATTCGGCACGGCCGCGTTCGTGCCGCCGCCGGTCGCGCCGCCCGCGGGTGTCACCTTCCCCCATGGGCTATTCGACTTCACCGCAACCGGATGCGCCGGAACGATCACGGTAACCATCACCTATCCCGCCGCCTTGCCGCTCAACACGCAATACTGGAAGTACGGCCCGACACCCGGCTCGCCGGCGGCCCACTGGTACACGTTCGGTTCGGCGAACAACCTGGCGATCAACGCAGCGACCGTAAGCTTCTCGATCGCCGACGGCCAGCTGGGCGACGACGACCTCGCGCTCAACGGGACTGTCGTCGACCAGGGCGGACCCGGTGTCGGTGGCGCCGCCGCGAGCGTGCCGACGCTTTCGCAATGGCTATTGGGGGTGCTCGCACTGGTGCTCGCGGCGAGCGGAATTGCGTTGGGGTATCGCCGGGCTTAGGCGGGGAACGAACGCTGCTTCCCGACCGTCCAAGGTACATGAACCCTGGGAAGCCTCTCTCCATTTGCCTTGCCGCGTTCCTGGGCAGCCTCGCCCTGGAGGCGGGCGCTGCCACGCTCTACAAGCTCATCGACAGGGACGGCCACGTGAGCTACAGCGACCAGCCGCCGATGGGATTTGCCGGAACGGTCGTGCCGCTCGACATCGATCCGAGCGCGAACGTGGCAGCGTCGCAGCCGCCGCCCGTCGTCTCGCAAGCGCAACGTGGCGAGAGCGAGAACGAGCGCATCATCCGCCGCCGCCCTCCGCCGGTCGACGAAGGCCCGGTCCGATTGGCGCAGCAGCGCCTGGATGCGGCGAAGCTCGCGCTCGCGAATGCGCAGGAGAGCTCGACCCCCGATGACTGGATTTACCACGGTTACTTCAACGGAACGCGCCGCTCGCCGCGCCCGGAATATAGCGAGCGCCTCGAGGCGCTCGACGCCGCGGTGAAGCAGGCCGAGGCCAGTCTCGCCGAAGCCGAGCGAAAACTTCGCTTGGGCGGCTGAGCCTCGGTCCGCCCTCTTCCGTTAGTCCCTCACTGGTACCGGCGCGTGGATTTCCACGCCTCGCGCTCGGCGAACATCGGCTTCAGCTCGGTCGCCGGCGGCTTCGCCTTCGTGTAGAGGAGCACCGTGCGCCGCCGCGCCGTCTCGGGCGCGAGCGCCATGGTGAGGAGCGCAACGGCCTTCTCGCGTGTGAGCGTATCGAGCGCCGCGAGCGCGTCCTGGCGCCGCGACCAATCGCCATTGAACTCATAGGCCTCGGCGAAGAAGAGCTCGGCCTTCTCGCGGATGCTCTTGGTTTTCTCCTCGAGGGTCGAGCGCGCGCCCGCCACCAGCGTCTTCCACTGCTCGTCGGTGGTCTTGGCGAGCGCGGCGGGAAGGGTCGCGATCGTCGTTTCCGCGCGCGTGCGCACCTCGTCGGGCGGATACACGCTCGACTGGATGACGAAAGTGAAATAGCGCTGGCGTAGCGAGGCCGAGGCGCTCGAGCCCACGATGTAGCCCAGTTGCTGGCGCGTGCGCAGCTCGGAATAGAAAGGCTCGCCGAAGAAATTGGCGGCCACGATGGCGGCGGCGCGCGTGGCGGCGGAATCGTCGGGCAGCACGTAGTCGGCGACGAAGGCCGAATTCACGCCCGCGATCTCGCCCGCGTCGACCACGTTCTCGCGCGCGGCGATGTCGAGGTGGCGCCTGCGCAGCAATTGGCCGGCGGGCGCGGGCGCGGCGCCGATGCGCGCGACTACGTCGCGCGTCACGGTCACCGCTCCCTCGGGCGAGAGGTGACCGTGCACCAGCGCTTCCACCTTGCCGCGCGCAAAGAAGCGCCGCGCGAAGGCTTGCACGTCGCTCCACTTCGCCGCGCCGGCGCGCGCCACGAGCTGGTTGGGAAGGAAATAAAACTCGCGCGACAACGCGTCGCGCCGATCGCGGGCGAGGATATACGCCTCCACCTGGTCGTAGCTTCGCAGGTTGCGCATCACCGCTTCCTTCACCGCGTCGTAACGCTGCGGCGAGATGGTGAAGGTGCGAAGCTGCGAGGCCACGTAGCTCGCGAATCTCACCGGCGAGTCGCCGAAGCCCGTGACGCTGAGCTTGATGCCTTCGAGCGACACCTCGGTCGACACCTCGATCCCGGCGAGGCGCGCATCGCCCACCGCGGGTTCGAGAAAATCGTCGAGCGAGGCGGCGTAGAGCCTCAGGAGCGCCGCGGAGTCGGCGGTAGCGATGTCGCGTGTCGGTACGAAGCGGAAGATGAGCGTCGTCTCGGGCCGCTGGAACTCGGTGTCCTCCGCATAGTAGAGCTGCACGCCGGGCTCGGAGATCAATGCGAGCGGGCGTTCGGGCAGCAGCGGTGCGGAGGCCGGCATGAAGCGGTTGGTCCCCGGAAGCTCGAAGCTCGCGATCCGCGCGGGCTTGGCGAGCGCCGCGTACGCCTCGCCGGAATCCTCGCGATACGAATACGCCGTCCCGTAGATGCGCTCCTTCCTGTCGGTCGCCACGCCCTTCGCCATGAGGGAGGCGAGCATGTTGTCCGGCGTGAGCGCGCCGAGAAGGCGGCGATAGGCGGCTTCGTCGGGCTTGCCCCACACGTCCGTCGCGCGCTCCGCGACCTCGAGCGGATAGAAAAGCGCCTGGTTGGCGAGCTTCGTGGCGAGGGTGGCGCCCTCGCCACGGTCCGAGTAGGTCTCGTTCAACGCGGCGATGCGCGCGCGGTCCGCGTAGAAGTCGGCGGGGAAGGGCGAGCTGCGCAGGAAGTCGAGGTAGGCGAAGATCGTTGCGAGAATGCGTGCGTGCTGCTCCTGGCCGGCGGGCGTGAGGTCGGCCTGGATGAAGAGCGAACCGTAGTCGCCGGTGCGCTCCCACGTGAAGGCGCCGAGCTTGTTGACGAGGCCTTCCTTCTTCAGCGTGTCGAGGAGGCCCCCCGGGCCCGGATAGCTGATGAGCCCCTCGAGGAGCGGGTCGGGCTTCGCGGCGAAGTCGGGACGCGTGGGCGGGATCGCGAACTCGAGCAGGATCTGGCGCACTTCCTTCACCGGCTCGACGTAGGCCATGCGCAACGCCGCCTTCCTCGGCAGGAACTTCGCTTCGCGCGTCACCGCGGGGATCGGGCGCCGCGGCACGGCGGAGAAGTCCGCGCGCGCGAGCTTCTCGAGCTCGTCGAGCGACGCGCGCCCGGCGAGCGCGAGCGCCATGTGGTCGGCGCTGTAGTGGCTTTCGTAGAACGCGCGCACCGCGGCGTCCTTGTTGCCGGTCGAGAACTTGCTCTCGCCGCTCGCCGGATCGTAAAGCTCGCGCGTCACATTGAGAAGGCGCCGGAAGTCGTTCTGCACGTGCCGCATCGCTTCGTTGTGCACCGCATTCACTTCGCGGCCGACGAAGTCGGGATTGAACTTGGGCGCGATGAAGAACTGCGAGAAGCGGTCGAGCGCGCCCTCGAACGCCGCATGGCGCACCTCGAACTGGAAGTTGGTGTGGTCGGTGGAGGTATAGGCGTTGTTGTATCCGCCGTTGGACTTGATGAAGTTGCCGTACTCGGTCACCTCGGGATACTTCTCGGTGCCGAGGAAGAGCATGTGCTCGAGGAAGTGGGCGAGGCCTTCGGTGTCGCGCGGATCGTCGATCTGCCCGGTGTTGACCACCAGAGATGCGCCGGACTTGTTGAACTTGGGGTCGGAGACCAGCAGCACGCGCAGGCCGTTGTCGAGCGTGAAGCGGCGGAAGGTCGCGGTGTCGGTGGGCGCCTGGACGCGCGGCGGGAGATCCGCGGCCGCGGAGATGAACGCGGCAACGAGAAGGGCGGCCGCGGCTACGAGTCGCTTCATGGGTGGGGTCCTGATGGGGGAAGCCCCGATTTTCTCAGATTTTCACGGCCCCTTACCGCTGCAACATATGGACACGTCGCGCCGCATCATTCGAGGTAAGATTTCACCTTCCATTCCACCCTGCCCGGATTCACCTCCGCCCCCAGGACCCGCATGACCCCACCGAAGAAGGTCTTCATCCGCACTTTTGGGTGCCAGATGAACGAGTACGACTCGGCCAAGATGGCCGACGTGCTCGCCGCCTCCGAAGGCTACGAGAAGACCGGCGATCCCGCCGAGGCCGACCTCATCCTGTTCAATACCTGCTCGGTGCGCGAGAAGGCGCAGGAGAAGGTGTTCGCGGACCTGGGGCGCGTGCGCGAATTCAAGCGGGCGCGCCCCGGCGTCCTCATCGGGGTGGGCGGGTGCGTCGCGAGCCAGGAGGGCGCCGACATCGTGAAGCGCGCCCCGTACGTGGACCTGGTGTTCGGCCCGCAGACGCTGCACCGCCTGCCCGAGTTGCTGGCGCGGCGCCGGGAAACGGGAAAGCCGCAGGTGGACATCTCCTTTCCCGAGATCGAGAAGTTCGACCATCTGCCGCCGGCGCGCGTCGAAGGCGCCTCGGCATTCGTCTCCATCATGGAAGGCTGCAGCAAGTACTGCAGCTTCTGCGTGGTTCCCTATACGCGCGGCGAAGAGGTCTCGCGGCCCTTGGCCGACGTGCTCGCGGAGGTGCGCCATCTCGCCTCGTCCGGCGTGAAGGAGGTGACGCTCCTCGGGCAGAACGTGAACGCCTACCGGGGCGAGCTCGCCGACGGCGAGGCCGCCGATTTCGCGCTCCTCCTCGCGCAGGTGGCGAAGGTCGCGCGCCTCGAGCGCATCCGCTACACCACGTCCCATCCGCTGGAGTTCACGCAGCGCCTGATCGACGCGTATCCGAAGCTCCCCACGCTGGTCTCGCAGGTGCACCTGCCGGTGCAGTCGGGCTCGGACCGCATCCTCGCGGCGATGAAGCGCAACTACACCGCGATGGAGTACCGCTCCATCATCCGGCGGCTGCGCGCCGCGCGCCCCGCCATCTCGATCTCGAGCGATTTCATCGTCGGCTTTCCCGGCGAGACGGACGAGGATTTCGAGCAAACCCTGAAGCTGGTCGAGGACGTGCGCTTCGACGGCGCGTTCAGCTTCATCTACAGCCCGCGCCCCGGCACGCCGGCGGCCAATCTTGCCGACGCGACGCCGCGCGCAGTGAAGCTCGCGCGCCTGCAGCGGCTACAGAAGCGCATCCAGGAGCTCTCCGAGGAATATTCCCGCGCCATGGTCGGCACGCGTCAACGCGTACTGGTGGAGGGCGTTTCAAGGAAGGACGCCGGCGAGCTCGCCGGGCGCACCGACAACAATCGCGTCGTCAACTTCGCCGGGCACCCCCGGCTCATCGGCGAGTTCGTGGACCTCGAGATCACGTTCGCCCATCCGCACAGCCTTCGCGGCCGTGCCATCACTTCGGACATACGCGGGCTCGCCCCCGCACTTCAGGAGCATCCATGAAAGCAGCAATGCGCAAAGCGGTCCTGGCCTCGGCGGTCGCGATGATCTTCGTTTCGAGCGGCTTCACCTCGGCGCAGCCCACGCCGCCCACGCCGCCCGGCCCCACTCCCGGCCCCGCGCCCACGCCGCCGGGTCCGGGGCCCACCCCGCCCGCGCCCGCGCCGCAATCCTCGCCGCCCACCGCCACCACGGCCACGGTGCCGACCACGCTCCCGGGCACGCCGCAGACCACGCCGCCCATCCCGCAGCCGCGCCCCTTCAAGGACGTGATCAAGGACGCGAAGGAGATCTCCGGCTACTTCACGCTCTACGAGAAGGACGAGAAGGTGTGGATCGAGTTGAAGCCCGAGCAGCTCGACAAGCCCTATTACCTTTCGGTGAACCGCACGCGCGGCCTGGGCGAAGGGTTCGTGTTCCCGTTCATGGTGCGCGGCTTCATCGTGGAGTTCCACAAGATCGGCCCGCTGGTGCAGATGATCGCCAAGAACCAGCGCTACCAGGCGAAGGAGGGCACGCCCCTCGCGCTCGCCGCGCAGCAGAGCTTCACCGACAGCCTTCTCGGATCGGCGAACGTCGCGAGCCAGCCGCACCCCGATCGCAAGTCGGTGCTGATCGAGGCCAACGGGCTTTTCCTCGCCGACATCGCCGGCGATTCGACCGTGCTCGAAACCACGTATCGCGCGCCCTATGCGTTCGACCAGCGCAACTCGAGCTTCAACAAGGTGCGCGCCACCGACGACATGGCGACCTTCCAGGTATCCGCGCATTTCGCCATCCCGAAGGTGCCCGCGCCGCCGCAGACGGTGAATCCCGCGTCGCCGCCTGTGCCCCTGCCCGGCACGCTGGAAGATGTGCGCAGCATGTTCCTCGGCTACCACTACAGCCTCGCCAAGCTCCCCGAAGAGCCGATGGCCACGCGCCAGGCCGATCCGCGCATCGGGCACTTCGCCACGCGCCACCACGAATACACCAACGACGCGGCGCCCTTCCCGCGCCAGTATTTCGTGAACCGCTGGCGCCTCGAGAAGAAGGATCCTTCCGCCGAGCTCTCGGAGCCCAGGCAGCCGATCGTGTTCTGGATGGACCGTAACGTCCCGCTCGAATACCGCGACACGGTGAAGGCCGGCATCCTCGAATGGAACAAGGCCTTCGAGCGCATCGGCTTCAAGGACGCGATCCACGTCGAGATGCAGCCCGAGAACGCCGATTTCGACACCGCGGACCTGCGCCATGCGTCGGTGCGCTGGTACCTCGACACGAGCGACGGCGCGCTCGCCATCGGCCCCTCGCGCGTCGATCCGCGCACCGGCGAAATCCTCGACGCGGACATCGGCGTCTCGCAGGGCTGGACGCGCCTGCCGCGCAGGCTTTCCGGCGAGCAGTTCCCGCGCCCCATGCCCACCGGCATCCCGGGGCAGGACGACATGCTGTGCATGTACGGCAACGAGGCGCTGCAGGAAGCCTCGTTCGCGGTCGGCCTCATGGAAGCGCGCGGCGAGATCGATCCCAACGGCCCCGAGGCCGAGGCGATCGTGAAGGCCACGCTGAAGGACGTGATCACCCACGAGGTGGGACACACGCTGGGGCTGCGCCACAACTTCCGCGCTTCCACGATCTACACGGAGAAGCAGCTCGCCGATCCGGAGTTCACCCGCAAGAACGGCCTGGGCGGCTCGGTGATGGACTACAACGCGTGGAACATCGCGCTCGACAAGGAAAAGCAGGGCGAGTACGTGATGAGCACCCTGGGGCCCTATGACTACTGGGCGATCGAGTACGCCTACAAGCCGATCGCGCCGGGCCACGAGAAGGAGGAGCTCGCCAAGGTCGCCGCGCGCAGCAGCGATCCGCTGCTCGCCTTCGCGACCGACGACGAGACGCAGGCCGACGGCATGGACCCGCAGGTGAACCAGCGCGACCTGGGAAGCGACCCGCTCGGCTTCGCGCGGCGGCGCATGCAGCTCTCGCGCGAGCTGTGGGATCGCTGGCAGGCGCGCAAGCTCGGCCCCGACGACAGCCGCGAGGTGCTCTACCGCAACGTGGTCTCCGGATTCACGCAGTACGCGCTCGCCGCGCAAGTCGCGACCAAGTACGTGGGCGGCGTGGTCTACGTGCGCGACTATGCGGGCAGCACGCGCGCGTCCTTCACGCCGGTGGAGCCGGCGCGCCAGCGCGAGGCGCTCAAGCTCGTGACCGAAGGCCTCTTCCAGCCCGACAGCTTCCGCTTCAAGCCGGAGTTCCTCACGCGCGTCGCGGCCGATCCGTTCGAGTCCGGCGCCGGCGAGCGCGCCAACTTCACTCTCGCCTCGCGCGTACTCGAGGTGCAGACCAAGACCCTCGATCGCCTGATGAGCGACGCGGTGGCGGCGCGCCTCCTCGATTCGAGCCTGAAGACCGGCGACGCGAGGAAGGCGCTGTCGCTCGCGGATCTCTACGACACGCTGCAAGGCGCGATCTGGAGCGACCTCAAGGGCGGCGGCGACATCACCCTCATGCGCCGCAACCTGCAGCGCGAGCACGTGAAGCGCATCACGGCGATGCTCACGCGTGGGAGCGCCGCGGCGCCCGCGGACGCACGCGCGTTGCAACGCGAGAATGCGCGCGCTCTGATCGCGAGCCTGAAGGCGGCACATTCGCGCCCCGGGCTTTCGAAGGAAGCGCGCGCCCATGTCGCCGACAGCCTCAACACACTCGAGGAAGCGTTGCGCGCGCCGATGCAGCGCATGAGCTGATGGGGGCGCGTTGACCCCGCCCCGCCGGGCGATCGCCGAGGAGGTCGTCTTCAAGCCGGTCGACAACGTGCGGCTCGCCGCGCTCTGCGGCCCGGTGGACGCGAACCTGCGCCAGATCGAGAACGCGCTCGACGTGGCGATCTCCCGCCGCGGCGAGCGCTTCACGGTGTCGGGCGCACGCGACAAGGCCTCGCAGGCGGCGCAGGCGCTGCGCCGCTTCTACGACCAGTCGGCGCGCGAGCTCACCGTCGAGGACATCCAGCTGGGCCTGGTCGAGATCGCCCATCCGCGCAAGCCCACGGATGCGGAGGCCCCCGCCCTCATGATCCCGCGGCGCGCCGAGCTCACCGCGCGCACGCCGCGCCAGGCGCAGTACCTGCAGCAGATGCGCAACTTCGACATCACGTTCTGCGTGGGTCCCGCGGGTACCGGCAAGACCTTCCTCGCGGTGGCGGCGGCGGTGGATGCCCTCGAGCGCGATGCGGTGAAGCGCATCGTCCTCACGCGTCCCGCGGTGGAGGCGGGCGAGAAGCTGGGCTTCCTTCCCGGCGACCTCGCCGCCAAGGTCGATCCGTACCTGCGCCCGCTCTACGACGCGCTCTACGACCTGATGGGCTACGACAAGGTGAACCGCGCCTTCGAGCGCGGCGCCATCGAGATCGCCCCTCTCGCCTTCATGCGCGGGCGCACGCTGAACCACTCCTTCGTGATACTCGACGAGGCGCAGAACACCACGCCCGAGCAGATGAAGATGTTCCTGACCCGCATCGGCTTCGGCTCGAAGGCGGTGGTGACCGGCGACGTCACGCAGACCGACCTCGCCAAGGGCCAGGCCTCGGGCCTGAACGACGCGCGCGTCGTGCTCGACGGCGTGCGCGGCATCGCGGTCACCGAGTTCCGCAGCGAGGACGTGGTGCGCCACCCGCTGGTGCAGGCGATCGTCGACGCCTACGACCGTCGGGAAAAAGCGAAGAAGTGATCACCATCCAGCGCGCATCGCGGGCCTCCCATATCCCGGCCGATGCAGCGTTGAGGAAGTGGGCCGGGGTCGCCCTTGCGCGCAGGGCTTCGGTCACCATTCGCTATGTTGGCGAGGCCGAGGGCCGACGCCTCAATCGCGAGTTCCGCGGCAAGAACTACGCGACCAACGTGCTCACCTTCGTCTACGCGGACCGCCCGCTCGCCGGCGACATCGTGGTCTGCGCGCCGGTAGTGGCGCGCGAAGCGAGGGAGCAGCAGAAGGACATCGCCGCGCACCATGCGCACCTCCTGGTGCACGGGATGCTCCACCTGCAGGGCTTCGACCACGAGCGCGGCGCCGACGCCAAGCGCATGGAGCGCCACGAGCGCCGCCTCCTCGAAAAGCTGGGATTTCCCGATCCGTATTAGAGTATCGGCGTCGCATCCCCCTTCCGCAGAGTGAACGAACCTCCCAAGCCGAGTCTCCTCGAGCGCCTTTCCTCGATCCTGCTGCGCGAGCCCGAGGACCGCGAGCAGCTGGTCCAGCTCCTGCACTCGGCGTTCGAGCGCCGCCTCCTCGACGCCGAGGCGCTCTCCATGATCGAGGGCGTGCTGCAGGTCTCCGAGACGCAGGTGCGCGACGTGATGATCCCGCGCTCGCAGATGGACATGCTCGACGTGGCCGACAGCCCCGACAAGTTCATCCCGTTCGTGATCGAGACCTCGCACTCGCGCTTCCCGGTGTTCGAGGACAACCGCGACAACGTGATCGGCATCCTCCTCGCCAAGGATCTGCTGCGCTTCTACGCCGAGAGCGAGTTCAACGTGCGCGAGATGCTGCGCCCGGCGGTGTTCGTGCCCGAGGCCAAGCGCCTGAACGTGCTGCTCAAGGAATTCCGCGCCAACAGGAACCACATCGCGATCGTCGTCGACGAATACGGCGGCGTGTCGGGCCTCATCACCATCGAGGACGTGATCGAGCAGATCGTCGGCGACATCGAGGACGAGTACGACTTCGACGAGACCGAGGACAACATCCTGGTGGACAAGAGCGGGCGCTACCGCGTGAAGGCGGTGACCGAGATCGGCGACTTCAACAACCACTTCAACAGCACCTTCTCCGACGAGGACTACGACACGGTGGGCGGCATGGTGGTGGGCCGCTTCGGGCGCCTGCCCAAGCGCGGCGAGACCATGGTGATCGACGGCTTCACCTTCCAGGTCCTGCGCGCCGACAGCCGCAAGGTCCATTCCCTCCTCGTAGAGCGGCCCAAGCAGAAGGAGCCGCAGTGACCCCCGCGGGGCTCGCGCCGGCGAAGCTGCCGGCGTTGCGGATCGTTGCGCGCGGATTGCTGGCACCCGCGGCGGGCGGCGCGCTCTGCGTGCTCGGCTTCGCTCCCTTCGACGCGTGGCCGATTCCGATCTTCTCGCTGGCGCTCCTCTTCGCCGTGTGGGAGCGAAGCGCCACGGCGCGCCAGGCGGCATTGTCCGGCTACGCGTTCGGGCTCGGGTTCTTCGTGGCCGGCGTGTCGTGGGTGTACGTGAGCCTGCACGTCTATGGCGCGATGCCCGCGGCGCTCGCGGCCGCCGCCACCTTCCTCTTCTGCGCCTTCCTCGCGCTCGCGCCCGCGCTCGCCGGGTGGATCACGGTGCGCTTCGGCCGCGACAGCGACGCCGCGCGCCTGGCGATCGCCCCCGCCGCGTTCATGGCGGGCGAATGGCTGCGCGGCTGGATCTTCACCGGCTTCCCGTGGAATACGATCGGCGCCTCGCAGGTGCCTTCCAGCCCGCTCGCGGGATTCGTGCCGGTCGTGGGCGCCTATGGCGTCACGCTCGGGGTGGCCGGCGTCGCGGCCCTCCTCGTGGGACTTACGAGAAGCCACGCCGTGTCGCGCGCGCGATGGGCGCTGATGGTGGCCATCGTCGCGATCTTCGCCGCCGGCGCCGCGCTGCGCCAGGTCGCGTGGACCGGGCCCGCGGGCGCGCCCATCGCCGTCGCCCTGTTGCAGGGAAACATCCCGCAGCAGCTCAAGTGGCGGGAGGAGACGCGCATGCAGACGCTCCTCGATTATCGCCGCATGATCTTCGAAGCGAACGCGAAGGTGGTGGTGCTGCCCGAGACGGCGCTCCCCGCGTTCTTCGACCAGCTTCCGCCCGACTACGTCGAGAGCCTTCTCGAGCACGCGAAGCGTACCGGCAAGGAGATCCTCCTCGGCACGGTGGAGCGCGATGCCACGGGTCCGCGGGACGACTACTACAACAGCGTGGTGCGTCTCGGCGGCAGCGGGCCCGCGTCCTACCGCAAGCGCCACCTGGTCGTGTTCGGCGAGTTCATCCCGATCGGCTTCAAGTGGGTCTATGCGTTCCTCAAGATCCCCCTGGGGGACATGGCGCGCGGCGCCGCGCGCCAGCCGCCCATCGAGGCCGGCGGCACGCGCTTCGCGGTCGCGGTCTGCTACGAGGATCTCTTCGGCGAGGAGATGATCGACTTCCTCCCCGCGGCCCAGGTGCTCCTCAACGTGAGCAACATGGCATGGTTCGGCGATTCGCTCGCCCCCGAGCAGCACCTGCAGGCCTCGCAGACGCGCGCGCTGGAGACCGGGCGCTGGATGGTGCGCGCCACCAACACGGGCGCCACGGCCGCCATCGACGAGAAGGGGCGCGTCGTCGCTCGCCTCGCGGGATTCACCAGGGGCACGCTCATCGCTTCGGTCACGCCGATGAAGGGCATGACGCCCTATGCGCGCTGGGGCAACGTCGCGGCATGGGTCTTCGCCGCGGCGCTCTTCGCCTTCGGCATCCGTCGCCGGTGAGGGGCTGTTAAAATCGTCTCTTTGGCAAGATCCCCACGCGCGATGTCGACCTTCCAGCAGCTGGTCCTGACGCTCCAGGACTACTGGGACCAGAAGGGCTGCGCCATCCTCCAGCCCTATGACATGGAAGTCGGCGCGGGCACCTCGCACACCGCGACCTTCCTGCGCGCCCTGGGCCCGGAGCCGTGGCGCGCGGCCTATGTGCAGCCCTCGCGCCGGCCCAAGGACGGGCGCTACGGCGACAACCCGAACCGCATGCAGCACTACTACCAGTTTCAAGTGGTCCTGAAGCCCTCGCCGCCGGATATCCTCGACCTCTACCTGGGCTCGCTGGAAGCGATCGGCTTCGACCTTTCGAAGAACGATGTGCGCTTCGTCGAGGACGACTGGGAGAATCCCACGCTCGGCGCGTGGGGCCTGGGCTGGGAAGTGTGGATGAACGGCATGGAGGTCACGCAGTTCACCTCACCTATGGGCTCGAGCGCCTGGCGATGTACCTGCAGGGAGTCGAGAACGTGTTCGACCTGGTGTGGACCGAGTGGAAGGATCCTTCCGGCAGGACCCAGCAGCTCACCTACCGCGACGTCTTCCACCAGAACGAGGTCGAGCAGTCCACCTACAACTTCGAGAAGTCCGATGCCGCGACGCTGTTTCGACATTTCGCGGATTTCGAGTCCACGGCGAAGCGTCTCATGGAGGCGCAACTCGCGCTGCCCGCCTATGAGCAGGTGCTGAAGGCCGCGCACACGTTCAACCTCCTCGATGCGCGCGGCGCGATCTCGGTGACCGAACGCACCACATACATCAAGCGGATCGCAGCACTTGCCCGCGAGGTCGCAAAGAGCTACTACGAGTCGCGCGAGCGGCTGGGCTTCCCGATGCTTGCGAAGAAGGCGGCATGAACGCGACCCTTCTCGTCGAGCTTCTCTGCGAGGAGCTGCCGCCGAAGGCGCTGAAGCGCCTGGGCGATGCTTTCGCCGAGGGGCTGCAGAAGGGCCTCGCGAAGCGCGACCTCACTTCGGCCTCGAGCCACGCGCGCTCGTTCGCAACGCCGCGCCGTCTCGCCGTCTCGATCACGGAAGTGAAGCCGGATACCGAGACGCGCGACGTCGAAGTGAAGCTGATGCCGGTCACGGTGGCGCTCGACGCGTCGGGCAATCCCACGCCGGCGCTTGCGAAGAAGCTCGAGGCCGCGGGGCTCTCGGGGATCGATCCGGCCAAGCTCGTCCGCCGGGGCCACGGCAAGGCGGAAATGCTGTTCGCGAAAGCGACCACGCCGGCGATGCCGCTCGCGCAGGCGCTGCAGGCCGTGCTCGACGAGGCCATCGCCGGCCTGCCGATTGCCAAGGTGATGAGCTACCAGCTCGCCGACGGCGAGACGACGGTGCAGTTCGTTCGCCCCGTGCACGGCCTGGTCGCGCTGCACGGGTCGGCGGTGGTGCCGGTGAAGGCGCTCGGCCTGGAGGCCGGCAATCGCACCCAGGGACACCGCTTCCAGGGGCGGCGCGAGCTCGCCATCCCTTCGGCCGACGGCTACGAGCGAGCGCTCGAGGAGGAGGGGCGCGTCATCGCCGACTTCGACAAGCGCCGCGCCCGCATCGTGGAGCAGCTCACCAGCGCGAGCGCCGCGCACACGACGCGCTTCGAGCCGCCCGAGGTCCTCGTGGACGAGGTGACGGCGCTGGTCGAGTGGCCGGCCGTCTACACCGGTGCCTTCGACGCGGAGTTCCTCTCGGTGCCGCAGGAGTGCCTCATCCTCACGATGCAGCAGAACCAGAAGTACTTCGCCCTCAAGTCGCCCGATGGAAAGCTGCTGCCGAGGTTCCTCATCGTGTCCAACCTCGCCCTCGACGATCCCGGCAACGTCGTGCGCGGCAACGAGCGCGTGATCCGGCCGCGCCTGGCCGACGCGCGATTCTTCTTCGAGACGGACAAGAGGACGAAGCTCGCCGATCGCGTCCCGCAGCTTGGCGCGATCGTCTATCACAACAAGCTGGGCACGCAGCTCGAGCGCGTCGAGCGCCTGGTGAAGCTCTCGCAGGCGATCCAGGAAAGCCTGCCGCGCGGCAAGGGCGGGAAGGAATGGGCGGCGCGCGCGGCGCACCTCGCGAAGGCCGACCTCGTGACGCTGATGGTCGGCGAGTTCCCGGAGCTGCAGGGCACGATCGGCCGCTACTACGCGGAGGCCGATGGAGAGCAGCCCTCCGTCGCGCGCGCCATCGAGCAGCACTACTGGCCGCGGTTCTCCGGGGACGCCTTGCCGATGGGTGACGCGAGCATCGCGGTGGCGCTCGCCGATCGCCTCGACGCGTTGCTGGGCATGTTCTCGATCGGCATGGTGCCCACCGGGGACAAGGATCCGTTCGCGTTGCGGCGCGCGGCGCTCGGTGTCGTGCGCATTCTCATGGAGACGCAGCCTGCGCTCGGCATGGAGCTGACGCCCTTGCTCAAGAAAGCGGCCGAAGTCCTGCGCGTTCCTCAAGAGGAGATGGAGCCGCTGGTCGGCCTGGTGCGGGCGTTCGTGCGCGATCGCGCGGCGAACCTCATGCGCGAGAGGGGCTACACGGCGAACCAGGTTGCCGCGGTGATGGAGGTCGACAGCCTCGAATCGAAGCCCGATCGCCTCGATCTGCTGCCGAAGAAGCTGGAGGCGGTGCGCGAATTCGCCGCGCTTCCCGAATCCGCGAGCCTCGCCGCCGCGAACAAGCGCATCGTCAACATCCTCAAGCAGGCGCACCAGAAGGGCGAAAGGCCCGGCCTCGTCGAAGGCGACAATTTCCCGGAGCAGCCGGACCGCGACCTGTACCACGCGCTGCGCCACGCCTCGTCGAAGGCGCTGCCGCAGTTCGAGAAGGGCAACTACACCGACTACCTGAAGAGCTTCGCCGTCCTCAAGGCGCCGGTGGACGCGTTCTTCGAGAAGTCGATGGTGATGACCGAGGACGCCGCGGTGCGACGCAAGCGCCTGAACCTCCTCTACGAGCTGGAATTCGAGATGAACCGGGTGGCGGACATCTCGAAGCTGGCTTCCTGACGCCATGAAGCTCGCCATCCTCGACCGCGACGGCGTCATCAACTACGACAGCGACCAGTACATCAAGTCGCCGGCGGAGTGGCGCCCGATTCCCGGATCGATCGAGGCGATCGCGCGGCTGAACCAGAACGGCTACCGCATCGCGGTGGCCACCAACCAGTCGGGCATCGGGCGCGGCCTGTTCGACATGGCGACGCTGAACGCGATCAACGACAAGATGATGGAGATGGTGTTCCGGCAGGGCGGGCGCATCGACGCGCTCTTCTTCTGCCCGCACACCGCGGTGGAGGCTTGCGCCTGCAGGAAGCCGCGCACCGGCATGCTCGAGGAGATCGCGGCGCGCTTCCACACCGAGCTGAAAGGCGTGCCCGCCATCGGCGACAGCCTGAAGGACCTGCAGGCCGCCGAAACGGTCGGCGCGCAGCCGATCCTGGTGCTCACCGGCAAGGGAAAGGGCACCCAGGCGGAAGGTGGCATACCCAAGAAGACCCTCGTCTTCGACGACCTCGCCGATGCGAGCCGCCACCTCATCGCGCACCCATGACCACGCTGCGCTCGGTCGTGTTCCTCGTCGGCGCGCTCCTCATCACGGCGCCGTTCGGGTGCCTCGTTCCCCTCGGGCGCATCTTCGGGACCGAGCCGCCGTTCACGCTCGCACGCCTCTACACGCAGGTGATGCTCAAGTGGGTCGAGGTGAGCTGCGCCATCACCTACGAGGTGAGCGGCTGGGAGCACGTGCCGAAGTTCCCGGTGGTCATCATGGCGAAGCACCAGTCGGCGTGGGAGACGATCTTCATCGAGAGCGCCTTCCCGTCGCAATGCTGGATCGTGAAGAAGGAATTGCTGTGGCTGCCGTTCGTGGGCTGGGGGCTCATGGCGATCCGCGCGATCGCCATCGACCGCTCGAGCGGCAGCAGCGCGCGCGAGCAGATCGTGGCGCAGGGCGCCGAGCGCCTGAAGGAGGGGCACTGGGTGACGATCTTCCCCGAGGGCACGCGCATCGCGCCGGGGAAGGCCGGCCGCTACGGAGTCGGGGGCTCGCTGCTCGCCACGCGCACCGGAACGCCGATCCTGCCGATCGCGCACAACGCCGGCGAGTATTGGCCGCGCTACGCGTTCAAGAAGAAGCGCGGCACGGTGAAGGTGGTCATCGGCCCGCTCATCGCCACTGAAGGGCGCGACGTGGTGTCGGTCAACAACGAGGTGCAGGGCTGGATCGAGGCCCAGATGCGGATGATCTCGCCGGAGCGCTATGGCGTCGCGTGACCTGGTGACGCGCGACGCGAGGAGCCTCGCGCTCGACGCGGGCCCCATCGATTACGTGCTGGTGCGCCGCCGCGGGCGCCGCGGAGTCGGGCTCAAGGTCGACGAGACCGGCCTCACGGTGAGCGCGCCCGCCACCATGCCGCTCGCGCGCATCGAGGCCTTCGCGCGCGAGGCCGAGCGCTGGATCCTGCGCAAGATCGCGGAATGGAGCGCTCGCCAGGTGCCCGCTGTCGCCTGGAACGACGGCGCTCCACTGCATTTCCTCGGGGAGAGCGTGAGGCTGCGCGTCGCGGCGGGCAAGCGTTCGCACGCCGAGCTCGTCGCCGGCGAGCTTCGGGTCACGGCACGCGCCGGCGGGGAGGACGAGATTCGCCGCGCGGTCGTGCGCTGGTACCGGCGCGCCGCGCACGAATGGCTGGCGGAGCGCACGCGGGTGCTGGCGACGCGCGCGGGCATCGCGCCGCCCGAGGTCACGATCTCGTCGGCCATGGCGCGCTGGGGAAGCTGCAACTCGCGCCGCGAGGTGCGCCTCGCATGGCGGCTGGTGAAGGCGCCGCTGCACCTCGTCGACTACGTGATCTGCCACGAGCTCGCGCACCTGCGCCACATGAACCATTCGGCCGCCTTCTGGAACGAGGTCGAGCGGCAGTGTCCCGATTACAAGCGCCTGCGTGCCGAGCTCTTCGCCACCGACCATCTCTACCGGTCGTTCTGACGCTTCGAAAGGACTACGCGCATGAGACTCCTTCACACCATGATCCGCGTCGGCGACCTCGACAGGTCGATCGGCTTCTATACCGGCATCCTCGGTATGAAGCTTCTGCGACGAAAGGATTATCCCGACGGGCGCTTCACGCTCGCCTTCGTGGGCTACGGCGACGAGGGCGACACCGCGGTGATCGAGCTCACGCACAACTGGGACACGAAATCCTACGACCTCGGCAACGGCTTCGGCCACCTCGCCGTGTCGGTGGCCGACGCGTACAAGGCGTGCGAAGCGGTGAAGGCCGAGGGCGGCAAGGTCACGCGCGAAGCCGGCCCGATGAAGTTCGGCGGCAGCGTCATCGCCTTCGTCGAGGACCCCGACGGCTACAAGATCGAGTTCATCCAGCGCCCTTGAGCGGTGTGCTAGCGTCGGCGAGGGCGATGAACTGCGCGACCGAGAGCGTTTCTCCCCGACGCCGCGGATCGATGCCCGCTCGCGCGAACGCTTCGGCGGAAACGTGCGCGCGCACCGCATTGCGCAGCGTCTTTCGCCGCTGCGAGAACGCCGCCATGACGATCTTCGCGAAGAGCTCCTCGTCGCGCGCGCGCGGCCGGTCCGCGGCGAGCGGCTTCATCAGCACCACCGCCGAATCGACCTTGGGAGGTGGGGTGAAGGCGCCCGGCGGCACGCGGAAGAGGAGCGCCATCGCGAAGCGGTACTGCAGCATCACCGAGAGCCTTCCGTAGGCCTCGGTATCGGGGGCGGCCACCATGCGCTCCACGACTTCCTTCTGCAGCATGAAGACCGCGTCGCGCAGGCGGTCGGCGACGGCCGCGATGCGAAACAGGATCGGCGTCGAGACGTTGTAGGGAAGGTTGCCCACCACGCGCAGCGGTGCGGCGAGCGAGCCGAAGTCGAAGTCGAGCGCGTCGGCGCGGTGGATCACGAGCTTGCCTTCGGGGAAGCGCGCGGCGAGATCGGCGGCGAGCTCGCGGTCGATCTCGACCACGTGCAGGCGCTCCACCTTCGGCGCGAGCTCCGCGGTGAGGATGCCGGTGCCGGGGCCGATCTCCACCATGGAATCGCCCGCCCGCGGCGCGATCGCCTCGGCGATGCGCGCGAGGTAGTGCCGGTCCGTGAGGAAATGCTGGCCGAAGCGCTTCTTCGCACGCGGCAGCATGGGTCCCGGCCTAGCGGCTGAACGACGCCATCTCGAAGGCGAGCGCGATCGCCGCGCGCAGGCTCCCCGCGTCGACCTCGCCCGCGCCCGCGCGGTCGAGCGCCGTGCCGTGGTCGACGGAAGTGCGGATGATCGGCAGCCCCAGCGTCACGTTCACCGCCTCGCCGAACGCGGTGTGCTTCAACACCGGCAATCCCTGGTCATGGAACATCGCGAGCGCGCAGTCGCCCTGCTCGAGCACGCGCGGGGTGAAGAGCGTGTCGGCGGGGAAGGGGCCCGACACCGCGAAGCCCTCGCGCGCGAGTGCCTCGATGGCGGGCTTGATGCTCTCGATCTCCTCGCGCCCGAGATACCCCGATTCGCCCGCGTGCGGATTCAAGCCCGCCACCAGGATGCGCGGGCGCATGACGCCGAAGCGCTTGCGCAGGTCCGCGTCCACGATCCGGATCACCGCCTCGACGAGATCGCGCGTGATGGCGCGCGGCACCTCCGAGAGCGCGAGATGCGTGGTGGCGAGCGCCACTCGCAGCCCGCCGCCGGCGAGCAGCATGACGACGAGCGGCGTGCCGGTGCGCTCGGCGAGGTACTCGGTGTGGCCGGTGAACGCGATGCCCGCGTCGTTCAGCACGCTCTTCTGCACCGGCGCCGTGACCATCGCGTCGAACTCGTCGATCACGCAGCCATCGAGCGCGCGGTCGAGGATGGCGAGCACGTGGCGCGCGTTGGCGGCGTCCAGGCGCCCGGGCACCACCGGCACCGCGGCGGGTACGGGCAGGATCGAGACCCGCGGCGCGCTCGCGGGCCCGCGATACTCGGGGACGTCGAAAGGGATTCCGCGCATGCGCGCGCGCTCGGCGATCACGTCGGGATCGCCGACGATGACGACGCGTCCGGGAAAAGCTTCGCGCGCGAGGAGCGCGCACAGGTCGGGCCCGATGCCCGCCGGCTCGCCGGCGGTGAGCGCCACCAGCGGCGTGCTAGCGCTCGTCGTAGCGGTTCTCGACGAAGGCGCGGTCGCGCGACTGGCGCAGCCAGTCCTGGTACGCCTCGTCGGCCTTGCGCGCGCGGATCGCCTGGCGCGCCGCGAGCTTCTTCCTGTCGCCCGACAGCTCGTCCGAACGGCGCTCGAGCACCTGCACCAGGTGCCAGCCGAAGGGCGTCTGCACCGGCTGGCTCACTTCCTTGTCCTTCAACGCGTTCATGACGCGCTCGAACTCGGGCACGGTGTCGCCCGGGGCGACCCACCCCAGCTCGCCGCCCTTCGAGGCGCTCGCGTCCTCCGAGTTGGTCTTGGCGAGCTCGGCGAAGTCCGCGCCGCCGGCGACGCGCTCGCGCAGGCGCAGCAGGCGCTCGCGCGCCTCGTTCTCCGAAAGCCCGTCGCGCGCGCGCAGGAGGATGTGGCGCACGTGCGTCTGCTGCACGCCGGCGGCCGCCGCCTTGCCGCGCTTCTCGAGGAGCTTCACGATGTGGAAGCCGTTGGGGCTCCTCATGATGTCGCTCACCTCGTCCGGCTTGAGCTTCTCCAGGGTCTCGAGGAAGAGCGAGGGCAGGCGCGCCGACGGGCGCCAGCCGAGGTTGCCGCCCTGCAGCGCGTCGGGCGCGTCCGAATAGGTCGCCGCGACCTGCGCGAAGTTCGCCCCGCGGCGCAGCTCCGAGAGCGCCAGCATGGCGCGGCGCCGGCGCTGCTCGATCTGCTCGGCGCTCGCCTGCGGCGGCACCAGCACCAGCACGTGCGAGAGGCGGAACTCGGAGTCGCTGGAAGACTCGTGCGCCTCGCGGGCGAGCTCGGTCTCGACTTCCGCGTCGGTGACGACGATGGTGTTCTCCACCTCGCGCTCGCGCAGGCGCGACAGCAGGATCTCGTTGCGGATGTCCTCGCGGAAGCGCGGGAAGCGCACGCCGTCCTTGTCGAGCGCGGCGCGGAATTCGGCCATGCCGAGATTGTTCTCCGCCGCGATGCGCTCGATGGTCTTGTCGAGCGTGGCGTCATCCACCTTGATGGCGGTTTCCTTGGCGAGCTGCACCTGCAGGAGGTCGTTGATCATGCGCTCGAGGATCTGGCGCGACAGCACGTCGTTGGTCGGCAGCTGACCGCCCTGGCGCTGCAGCTGGCGCACCACCAGGCTCACGCGCTCGGTCAAGTCGTTCTGCGTGATCACCTCGTCGTTCACGACGGCGACGATGCGGTCCACCGGGATGATGCGCGAAGGCGTGGCGGCGAGGCTCGTGTCGAGCTTGCCCTGGGCGGATGCGCCCAGCGCGGCCGCGGCGAGCGCGGCGATGAGGATGCGGATGGAAGCGCAAATCATGGACTGATCTCGTCGGACCGGCGGTAGCCGGTGATGTTCTGCCGAATGGTCTCCAGCGGATTGATGCCGATCCTGGTGAGGCCGGAGAGCTCGAGCTGGATCTGGAAGGAAGTCGAGTACGTCTGCGTGGCCGTGATGAATCGATGTGCCACCGCGCGGACTTGCCAACAGCCCGCATTATACTCGAAGCCCGCGAGGCCCTCGAGGAGCTTGCGGTCCTTGATGCTCCAGTTCCAGCGCGCCAGCGCCGAGACGTTGCGCAGCACCGGCCACTGTGTGGAAAGGTCGACCTGCTGGATGCCCGAGAAGTTGGGATCGACCGGGTCGACCACGCCGCGCGCGTAGCGATAGGCCGCGTTCACGATGCTGCCCGGCTCGGGCGAATAGCGCGCAGCGACGGTCACTTTCTCCGAGCGCGACAGGTTCGGCGTGTACTGCCAGCCCAGGTCCACCGACACCGACGGCGACATCTGGCTCGAGGCGAAGCCGAGGATGTCGGAGTACTTGTTGCCGGCCGTCGTCTCGGTGAGGGTCACGCGCGGCGGCGTGAAGTAGTACACCTGCCCGAAGCCCGCCTTGAAGCGCTCCAGGCCGGTGGCCGACTCGATGAGGCGCGAGGTGAGCGCGAGGGTGAGCTGGTTCGCGTCGCCGATCCGGTCCCCGCCCACGAAGCGGTTCTCGGCGAAGATGCGCTGGAAATTGAAGTCGGTCTCGGCGGGCGACGTTGAGGTAGTAGAGGCGCGGCTCGAGCGTCTGCAGGAAAGCGCGCGTGCCCCAGGTCATGGGGCGCTCGAAGAAGAGCCCCGCGTCGAGGCTGGAGATGGGCACGGCACGCGAATCGCTCTCCAGGCCCACGGCGTTGTCGCTCAGGTTGTAGCGCGTGAAGTGGTAGCCGATCTTCGGAATGACGTAGCCGTAGCTTTGCCGCATCGGAAAGGACAGCGTGGGATAGACGATGAAGCGCTGGCCGTTGGGAAGCACCGGGTGGCGGAAGTTGGAGAGCTCGCCCGCCACCTGCCAGTCGAACCCGTACACGTTCTGGCGCGCGCCCGAGGCGAGAAGCTGCGGCAGGATGTTGTAGGGGATGGGCACCAGCCGCAAGGGGTCCTGCAGCGTCTGGTAGCCCAGCACGCGCGCCGTGGCCGACCACGTGTCGTCGTTGTAGTCGAGGCGCGCGTCGCGCGGCAGGTTGGTCTGCGAGGTGAGCGCGATCTTGGTGGTGAGGTCGCGGAAGTAATCGTCGTCCGAGACCTTCTGCGCGTTCACCGACGCCGTCCATCCGGTCCACAGTTGGTGCACGTGGCGCCAGCCCAGGAAGTAGCGGTCGCGCTCCGCGATCTTGTCGTTGGGGAGGAATTCGCCGTCGAGCTGCCCGCTGAACTTCGGCTCGAGGTAGCGAAACTCCGCCCCGAGCTGCAGCCCGCGCTTGGTGAAGGTCTTGGGCGTGAGCGTCGCGTCCATGCTCTCGGCGATGTTCCAGTAGTAGGGCAGCGACGCCTCGAAGCCGCTCTTGCCGGACGTGCCGAAGGTCGGCGCGAGGAAGCCCGTGCGCCTCTTGTTGTCGAGCGGGAACGACAGGTACGGCGAATAGAGGATCGGCAGCCCGAGGAAATACACCGTGGTGTGGCTGGCGAGCGCCACGTTGCGCGAGCCGTCGATGTCGAGCTCGCTCACGCGGATGAACCAGTCGTCGCGAGGAGCCACGCACGAGGTGTACTCGGCCTTGATGAGGCGACTCTTCTGCTCCGCCTCGAGGAGCGCGCGCTCGGCCCGGCCGCGCGAGGCGACGCGCCGCTCGGGCTTCTTCGGGAATTCCAGCGTGGGCGTTTCCATCTCGCCGGTTTCCGTGTCGAGATGGTAGGTGAGCGTGGGCCCGGAAGCGACGTCGCCTTCGCGTTCGAGGCGCACGTGGCCGGTGGCGATCGCGGTCTGGTCGTCGCCAAAATAGTCGACGCGGTCGGCGCGGATCGTGGCGCCGCGCTGGCGCAGCGTCACGTTGCCGGTGGCCACGACATTCTTGTCCTGGGAGCCCTCGAGGTGGTCGGCCTCGATGAACTTGGCGCTGTCGCGCGCGGGGCGCGTGGGCGCCATGTGCAGCTGCTTCTCGATCCTCAACCTCAGGCCCTCGGCGTCCTGGGCGCGGGCGGGAACCACCGCGAATGCGACTGCGACGGCGAGCCTGCGGATGCTTCTCGGCCTCAAGGGAGCGGGGGAGCGAGTGCTAGAATGAATGGCGAAGGATACACGCAAAAGCCCTCTTCGCTCGTCGCCTCCCCACTCTATGGATGACCGTTTTCGCGCGCTCAACGCGTGGCTTGCCGTGACGCTCGGCGGCGCGCCCTTTCGCATCGAGCGCGCCTCCACCGACGCGAGCTTCCGGCGCTATTTCCGCGTCTTCCTGGAAGCCGGCACGCTGATCGCCATGGACGCGCCGCCCGAACGCGAGAACTCGCGGGCCTTCGTGCAGGTGGCGGCACTGCTGCGCGCGGCGGGATTGCATGCCCCCGAGGTGCTCCACCACGATCTGGATCAGGGCTTCCTCCTCGTGACCGACCTCGGCACGACGCTCTATCTGGCGGCGCTGAACGAAGGCAACGCCGATCGCCTCTTCGGCGACGCGACCACCGCGCTCGCGCGTTGGCAGCAAGCCACCCGCCCCGACGTCCTGCCGGCGTACGACGAGACGTTGCTCGCCCGCGAGCTGAGCCTGTTTCCCGATTGGTACATCGCGCGCCACCTCGGAATCGCGTTGTCGGCGCGCCAGCGCGAGTCGCTGGAGGCGGTGTTCGCGACGATCCTGAAGCGAAATCTCGCCGAGGCGCGCGTGTACGTGCATCGTGACTTCATGCCGAGGAACCTCATGGTGAGCGACCCCAATCCGGGCATCCTCGATTTCCAGGACGCGGTGTTCGGCCCCATCAGCTACGACGTGGCGTGCCTGTTCCGCGATGCGTTCGTGAGCTGGGAAGAGGAACGCATCCTCGACGGCACGGTTCGCTACTGGGAAAAGGCGCGGAGCGCATCGCTGCCGGTGCCCCCGGACTTCGCGCAATTCTGGATCGACGTCGAGTGGATGGGCCTGCAAAGGCACCTCAAGGTCGCCGGGATCTTCGCGCGCCTGGCCCATCGCGACGGCAAGAAGGCCTATCTCGAGGACGCGCCGCGTTTCATCGGCTACATCCGCCACGCCGTGGGTCGTTACGCGGAGCTCGCGCCGCTCGGGCGCCTGCTGGACGAGCTCGAGGGACGCCGCCCCGAAGCGCGCTACACGTTCTGATGCGCGCCCTCATCCTCGCGGCCGGGCGCGGCGAGCGCCTGCGTCCCCTCACCGACGCCGTGCCCAAGGCGCTGCTGAAGGTCGGCGGCCGCGCGCTCATCGACTGGCAGGTGGAACGCCTCGCGCGCGCCGGCTTCACCGACCTCGTGGTGAACCACGCTCACTTTGGCTCCATGGTCGAGGATGCGCTCGGCGACGGCGCGCGCTTCGGCGCGCGCATCCGCTATTCGGCCGAATCGCCCGCGCTGGAAACCGCCGGTGGCATCGCCCGGGCGCTGCATCTGCTCGAAGGCGAGCCCTTCGCGCTGGTGAGCAGCGACATCCACACCGAGTTCGACTATGCGCGTCTCGGCGCCCCGCTCGAGGCGATCGCGCGCGATCCGCAGTCGCAGGTCGCGCATTTCGTCCTGGTCGACAATCCGCCGTGGCACGCCGCGGGCGACATGGGGCTCGACGCGGGGCGCGTCGCGCGCGGCGGGCCGCGCCTCACCTATGGCAACATCGCCGTTTTCCACCCCGCGATCTTTCGCGAGATCGCGCCGGGCACATGGCTCAAGCTCTTCCCCTGGGCTTACCGCTTCGTCGAGGAAGGCCGCGTCACCGGCGAGCGGTTCCGGGGGCCCTGGGACAATGTCGGGACGCCCGCGCAGCTCGCGGCGCTCGACGAAAGGCTCACGCGATGACGCTCTACGTACCACCCCACTTTCGCCTCGACGATCGCGACGCGCTCTACGCGTTCATGGAGAAGTACGCTTTCGGAACACTGGTCACGAGCGGGTCCGCGGGCATGCACGTGAGCCACATCCCGTTCCTGCCCGAGCGCGGCGCCGATGGCGCGATCCGCCTGCTCGGCCACGTCGCGCGCGCCAACGAGCAATGGCAGGCGCTCGAGGATGCCGCGCACCTGGTCGCGATCTTCCAGGGGCCGCACGGGTACGTCTCGCCGAGTTGGTACGCGAACCATCCCTCGGTGCCCACCTGGAATTATTCGGTGGTGCACGCGCAGGGAAAGGCGCGCCTCATGGACGAGGCGGAGCTGCACGATCTCCTCATGCGCCTTTCCGCGACCTACGAGGCCGGCAACCCGAAGCCGTGGCGCATGTCCGAGCTTGCGCCGGCCTATGTCTCCTCGATGCTGCAGATGATCGTCGGCTTCGAGATCGAGGTCGAGCGCCTCGAGGGCAAGTTCAAGCTTTCGCAGAACCGTCCCGCCGAAGTCCCGCGCGTGATCGCGGCGCTCGAGGAGGGCGCGAAGGAGCCCGAGCTCGCTTCCCTCATGCGCAAGCACTCATCCACCGCCAAGGGGTAAAATTCCGCCATGAAACTCGAAAACCCCCTGCAGACGAAGCAGTTCAGGAAGCGCCGCGCTCGCTTGGCCAAGGCCCTCGAGACCGGCGTCGTGGTGCTGCCCACGGCGCCCGAGCGCACGCGCAACGCCGACGCCCATTACGACTACCGGTGGGACAGCGGCTTCTACTACCTCACCGGCTTCCGCGAGCCCGAAGCGGTGCTCGCCATGGTGCTGGGCGACGAGCCGCGCTCGATCCTCTTCTGTCGCGAGAAGAACCTCGAGCGCGAGATCTGGGACGGTTTCCGCCACGGGCCGGAGCTCGCGCGCGAGCACTTCGGCTTCGACGAGGCCCACCCCATTGCCGAGCTCGACCAGCGCATGCCCGATCTCATCGCCAATCGCGAGGTGCTGCACACACCGGTGGGCGCCGATCCCGCATGGGACCAGCGCGTCGCCGGCTGGCTGAATACGGTGCGCGCGAAGGTGAGGAGCGGGGTGACCGCGCCCGACCAGATCCGCGACGTGCGCGCCGCGGTGAACGACATGCGCCTCTTCAAGGACGAGCACGAGGTCGCAGTGATGCGGCGCGCGGCGCAGATCTCGGGCGCGGCCCACGCACGCGCCATGCGCTTCGCCACGCCGGGCATGCGCGAGTACCAGGTCGAGGCGGAGCTCCTGCACGAGTTCCTGCGCAACGGCGCCCGCGCCGCGGCCTACGGCTCCATCGTCGCGGCCGGCGCCAACGCCTGCGTGCTGCACTACCGCGAGAATTCCGCGGAGCTTCGCAAGGGCGAGCTGATGCTGATCGACGCCGGTTGCGAGCTCGACAGCTACGCCTCGGACATCACGCGCACCTTCCCGATCGCCGGGCGCTTCGGCGCGGTGCAGCGCGACGTCTACGAGCTGGTGCTCGCCTCGCAGGAGGCGGCCATCAAGGCGGTGAAGCCGGGAGCGGACTTCATCGATTACCACGACGCCGCCACGCGTGTGCTGGTGCAAGGGCTCATCGACTTCAAGCTTTGCAAAGGCAGCGTCGACCAGGTGCTCGAGGACAACTCGTACAAGCAGTTCTACATGCACCGCACCGGCCACTGGCTCGGCCTCGACGTGCACGACGCAGGCGACTACATGCAGAAGGGCAAGTGGCGCAAGTTGAGGCCCGGCATGGTGCTCACCGTCGAGCCGGGCCTCTACATCCGCCCGGCGGACAACGTTCCCAAGCCATTCTGGAACATCGGCGTGCGCATCGAGGACGATGTGCTGGTCACCGCGAAGGGCCGCGAAATCCTCACCGCCGAGTGCCCGAAGACCGTCAAGGACGTCGAGAGCACGGTCCTCGATCGCTGAACATGGCGCGCCTCGACGTCGCCATCGTCGGGGCCGGTCCGGTCGGCGCGGCCGTGGCGGCGTTGTGCGCCGCGCCGGGCTTGTCGATCGCGCTCTTCGAGGCGCGCCCGGGAGCTTCCAGGGAGCCGCGCATCCTCGCGCTCTCGCATGCATCGCGAACGTTGCTGGAGGACGTCGGTGCGTGGCCTGCCGCGCGGGCGACGACGATCACGTCGATCCACATCTCGCAGAAGGGCGGGCCGGGGCGCACGCTTCTCGACGCGGCCGAACAGGGCCTGGGCGCGCTCGGCTACACGGTCACGTACGCGGCGCTCGAGGAGGCCCTCGCGCGCCGCCTCGCCCAGGCGGGCGTTGCCATCCACTACGGTGAATCGTGCGAGCGCATCACGCTCGAGCGCGACGCCGCGAGCCTTCGTTTCGCGTCGGGAAGCCAGGTCGAGGCGCGTTTGCTGGTGCTCGCCGATGGCGGCGCCAACGCGGGCAAGATCCCCGGCATCGCGTTCGCCGAGAAGGACTATGAGCAACATGCGGTGATCGGCCAGGTCGCGACCGATCGCGCCCACGGCGGGCGCGCCTACGAGCGCTTCACGCCGCAAGGGCCGGTCGCGTTGCTTCCCGTGGAAGAGCGCTATGCATTCGTGCTCACCGCGCCCCCCGTGGAAGCTGCGCGCCTCCTCGCCCTGGACGATGCGCGCTTCCTCGTGGAGCTGCAGTCCCATTTCGGCGATCGCGCGGGGCGCTTCATGTCCGTTGCGGGGCGCACTTCCTTTCCGCTGCGATTGCGCGCGGTGAACGTTCCGGTGGCGCTGCGCACCGCGATCGTCGGCAACGCCGCGCAGGCGCTGCATCCGATCGCGGGGCAGGGGCTCAACCTGGGGCTGCGCGACGCGGCGGCGCTCGCCGCCGAGATCGCGGGCTCGCCGATCGCGAACGTCGGCGACGCGACGATGCTCGACGCGTACCGCGGGTCGCGGCGCCGCGATGCCGCGCGCGGCGTCGCCTTCACCGACTTCCTCGCGACGATCTTCGGCGACGCGCGGCGCCTTCCGACCTGGGGCCGGGGGCTCGCGCTCACCGCGCTCGATCTCTTTCCCCCGGCGCGGCGCGCGCTCGCCGAGCGAATGATCCACGGCGCCCGCGAATGAATCGTCCGCGCGCGGTGATCGCGGGCGGCGGCCCGGTCGGCATGGCGCTCGCCTGCGCGCTGCCCGGCTTCGACGTGCGCGTGATCGAAGCGGCCGCCGCGCGCACTGCACCGTGGCCCGAGGAATTCGACGTGCGCGTCTACGCCGTGAGTCCCGGCACGCGCGATTTCCTGCGCGAGATGGGCGCGTGGGAAGGCCTCGACGCGGCGCGCATGGCGCCGGTGCGCCGCATGGAGATCTTCGGCGACGAGGGCGCGCGGCTCGCGTTCTCATCGCGCCCGGCGGGCGCGCTCGCGTGGATCGTCGAGGCGGGCCGCCTCGCCGAGGCGATCGAGCGTCATGCGGCGAGCTTCGCGCATGTCGCGATCACGCGCGGCATCGCGGCCAGGGGATTCGGCGCTGAGGCCGAAAGGATCCACGTCGAGCTGGAGAATGGCGAGCGCGTCGACGGCGAGCTCCTGGTCGGCGCCGACGGACCCGATTCGCGCGTGCGCTCGCAACTCGGCATGCCATTCGCCGAGGAGCCCTACGCCGAAGCGGCGGTCGTGGCGAATTTCGCGACCGAGGTCGAGCACGGCGCGGTGGCGCGCCAATGGTTTCGCGCCGATGGAGTGCTCGCATGGCTGCCGCTTCCCGGTAAACGCATCTCCATCGTCTGGTCCACGCCCCTCGCGCACGCGGACAGCCTTGCCGCGCTCGACTCGCGCGAGCTCGAGAGGCGCGTGCGCGATGCGGGCGGCGCGGCGCTGGGCGACCTCGTGCTCGTCTCGCCCGTCGCGCGCTTCAACCTGCGCTCGGTGCGCGTGGCCGATCCCGTGGCCCCCGGCGTCGCGCTGGTCGGCGATGCCGCCCACGCGGTGCATCCCCTAGCGGGGCAGGGTGTCAACCTGGGCTTCCAGGATGCGCGGCTCCTCGCGCAGGTCCTCTCCGCGCGCTCCGCGGTGGAACATCCGGGTGATCTGCGCGTGCTGCGCCGTTATGCGCGCGAGCGGCGCGAAGACGTGACCGCGATGCATTTCGTCACGGACGGGCTCGACAAGCTATTCGCAAGCGGAAACCGCGGCGCCCGCGCCTTCCGCAATCTCGGCCTCGCCCTGGTCAATGCCCAGCCGTGGGCCAAGGCGGCCTTGGTGCGCAGGGCAATGCGATAATGCGTTACAGGCGTAGCGAATCGGGAACTGTTACCGGCTGGCTGCGGCCATAGTTTCTCTATAAGGTGGACCCCATGAAAATATCCGCATTCCTCGCAGCTTTCGGCATCGCCGCGTCGCTCGGCTTGCCCGCCCACGCCCAGGACGCCGAGCGCGTGAAGGCCGAGCTGAAGAAGCGCATTCCCGAAGCCAGCGTCGATGCGGTCCGCAAGGTCCCCTACGGCGGCCTCTACGAAGTCCTGGTCGGCAGCGACATCTTCTACACCGACGCCAAGGGCGAGTTCCTCGTGGCCGGCTCGATCATCGACCTGAAGACCAAGGAAAACGTCACCGAGGCGCGCATGCGCCAGGTGAACGCGATCAAGTGGGAGGCCCTTCCGCTCGACAACGCGATCAAGATCGTGCGCGGCAACGGCTCGCGCAAGATCGCGATCTTCGAGGATCCGAACTGCGGCTACTGCAAGCGCTTCGAGCGCGACCTGCTGGGCGTGACCGACATCACCGTGTACGTGCTGCTCTATCCGATCCTGTCGCCCGATTCGATCGAGAAATCCAAGATGGTGTGGTGCGCCTCGGACCGCTCCAAGGCGTGGCTCGATCACATGACGAAGGACGGCGCGATCACCGGGGAGTCCAAGTGCGCCACGCCCGTCGACCAGATCCTCGCGCTCGGCCAGTCGAAGCGCGTGACCGGCACCCCCACCATCATCTTCGAGAACGGCGACCGCGTTCCGGGAGCGATTCCGGTGGCGGACCTCGAGAAGAAATTCGCCGAAGTGAAGCTCGCCGCGAACGCGGCGAAGTAACGCGCGCGCCGCCCCTCAGGGCGGCGTGTAGCCTTTCGGCAGCAGCACCCAGATGCGCCCGGCCTGGCGCATCTTACCGGCCTGGTTTCCGGCGGCATCTCCGAACCCCCAGAAGAAATCGACTCGCGCCGCGCCCGCGATCGCGCCGCCCGTATCCTGCGCGACCGTGAGGCGCTCGAGCGGCTCGCTCGAGTTGGGGTAGGTCGTCGCGAGAAAGACCGGCACGCCGAGAGGTACCACGCGCGGATCCACCGCGATGGAGCGCTCCGCGGTGAGCGGCACGCCGAGCGCGCCGATGGGTCCGGGGAGCTCGCGCGGCAGCTCGCGAAAGAATACGTAGCTCGGATTGGCGTCGAGGAATTCGCGCACCTTGCGCGGGTTCCGGCGCGCCCAGTCCTTGATGCCCTGCATCGACGCGCGCTCCGGCGCGATCTCGCGGCGCTCGATGAGCAGGCGGCCGAGCGAACGGAACGGGTGCCCATTCTGGTCCGCGTAGCCCACGCGCACGCGCTCGCCGTTCTCGAGCTCCACCTGGCCGGAACCCTGGATGTGGAGGAAGAACAAGTCGATGGCGTCGTCGACCCACGCGATCTCGGTGCCGTTCAGGGCGTCGGCGTCCCTTTCGATGTCGCCGCGCGAGGCGTAGGGCACGACGCGATTGCCTTCCAGGCGCCCGCGCAGCCGACGCTGCCTGAGCTCCGGGTACACCGAGGCGAGATCGATCACCAGCAGGTCCGCCGGCACGCCGTAGATCGGATAGCGATAGCGCTCCGTGCGTCCGCGGCTGCCGTGAAGCAGCGGCTCGTAGTAGCCGGTCACCATCCCGGTGGTCGAGTCGTCGGCGTTCACGACCTGGTAGGGATCGAAGTTGAGCTCGAAGAAGGCGGCGATGTCGCGCTCGCCCGCGCCACCGAGGCTCGCGGCGCCCGCGCACACGCCCTGCCACCCATCCTGCCTCTCGAGCACCTGGCAGCTTTGCAGGAACGCATCAAGCGATGGGCGCAGGCTCTCGCGGCCCCAGCCGCGAAGCTGCGTCCATGGCGCCGGCTGCAGCTTGCCGCGATACTCGACGGGCGGCGCGATGGGGGCGATGGTGCTTGCCGCGGGGGGCGGGCATACGGCGGGCGCGGCAGGCGGACACACGAGCGGCTCGGGTGCGCGCGCCACTTCGCGGGGCGGGGCGCTCGCGCATCCGGCGAAGAGGACACAGGCGATCGCGGCGAACGCCGCGCGCGCAAGCGCCGATAATGGCGACAGGTCCAGGGCAAACGGAGAAGACAGTGGGCTGGGTGTTCCTCGAAATCGTCGCGGCACTGGCGATCGCGGTGGCGATCGTGTGGTGGACATTTCCGAAGAAGCCGAACGGCCGCGACGAGGAGCGCTAGCGCTCCTCAATGCAGGACGCGCGGCACGCTCAGCGTGAACTCGGGGATCGACGCCTCGAAACGCGTGCCGTCCTCCGCGACCAGCTGGTAGCTGCCGCGCATGGTTCCCACCGCGGTGGGAATCGAGGAGCCGCTCGAATACTCGAACGTGTCGCCGGGCTTCAACACCGGCTGCTCGCCGACCACGCCCATGCCGCGCACTTCCTGCACCTGATTGTCGGCGTCGGTGATGATCCAGTGGCGGCTCACGAGCTGCGCGGTGGCGTTGCCGTTGTTGGTGATGCGGATGGTGTAGGCGAACACGTAGCGATCCTCTTCCTCGTCGGACTGGTCGGGAAGATAGGTCGAATGCGCCGTGACTGCGACGCTGTATTTCTTGGCCTCGGGCATCGGAAGATGTTAGCAGAGAAAACCGGCGCGCCGAGGGCGCGCGCCGCCGATTCCACGTAGAATCGCCACGCCTTGTAGACGCATTTCCCGAGGGCCATGGCCGGAAAAGATTTCCGCATCGCGCCGAGCATCCTTTCCGCCGATTTCGCGCGCCTCGGCGACGAAGTCCGCGACGTGATCGCCGCGGGCGCCGACCTCATCCACTTCGACGTGATGGACAACCATTACGTGCCCAACCTCACCGTGGGCCCGCTCGTATGCGAGGCGATCCGCCCGATCGCCAGCGTGCCGATCGACGTGCACCTCATGGTGACGCCGGTCGATCGCATCGTTGCCGATTTCGCGAAGGCGGGAGCGAACATCGTGAGCTTCCATCCGGAGGCGACCTATCACGTCGACCGCACGCTCGGCCTGATACGCGAGCACGGCTGCAAGGCGGGCCTCGTGTTCAATCCGGCCACGCCCCTCGACTATCTCGACCACGTGATGGACAAGGTGGATCTCGTCCTCATCATGTCGGTGAACCCGGGGTTCGGCGGGCAATCGTTCATCCGCGCGGCGCTCCCCAAGATCGCCGAGGCGCGCCGGCGCATCGACGCAAGCGGCCGCGCCATCTGGCTGGAGGTCGACGGGGGCGTGAAGGCCGACAACATCGCGGAAGCGGCGCGCGCGGGCGCCGACACGTTCGTCGCGGGCTCGGCGATCTTCGGCGAGAAGGACCGCGAGGCCGCGATCGGCCGCATGCGCGAGGAATTGAAGCGGGCTACAATGAAGGCCTGACCGCTTCTTCATTCCGAACCCATTCATGGCACTGCGCGGACTTCATTTCGATTGGCGATGGCATAGCTGGCGCTAGGCGCTCCGCTTTGCATTTGCCTTTCGAACTTGATCCACGCGGTGACTCATGACTGAAGAAGAATTCCTGGCGCTCGGCCGCGCCGGCTACAACCGAATCCCCCTGCAGCTCGAGACGCTCGCCGATCTTGACACGCCGCTTTCCATCTACCTCAAGCTCGCCAACCGCCCCGGCTCGTACCTCCTGGAGTCGGTGATCGGCGGCGAGCGCTTCGGGCGCTACTCGATCGTGGGGCTGCCCGCGCGCGAGCGCCTCGAAGTCACGGGCAGCAAGGTCTCGATCACGCGCGATGGCGGCAGCTACCAGCAGAAAGTGGTCGACGATCCGCTCGAATTCATCGACGGCTACCTCAAGTCGTTTCGCGCCGCGCCACCCGCCGGGGCCCTGCGCTTCGGAGGCGGGCTCGCCGGTTATTTCGGCTACGACACGGTGCGCCACATCGAGCGGCGCCTCGGGCAAGCGTCGAAACCCGATCCGCTGGGCCTGCCGGACATCCGCCTCCTCCTCAGCGAGGAGCTCGCGGTGGTCGACAACCTCTCCGGGAAGCTACACCTCATCGTGTACGCCGATCCATCGCTGCCCGGCGCGCATGCGCGCGCCTCACGGCGCCTGCAGGAGCTGCGCGCCCTGTTGCGCAAGCCTGCGGAGCTGCCGCGCCACGAGCGCGAGGCAGCGCTCGCCGCGCCGCGCTCCAACATAGGCGAGAAGGCCTTCTACGAGGCCGTGGCCCGCTGCAAGCGGCTCATCACCGACGGCGACATGATGCAGGTGCAGATCTCGCAACGGATCTCGCAGCCGTTTCCCTATTCGCCGGTGAATCTCTACCGGTCGCTGCGCTCGATCAACCCCTCGCCCTACATGTTCTATTTCGACTTCGGCGACTGCCAGCTGGTGGGCGCCTCGCCCGAGATCCTGGTGCGCCGCGAGGGCGACAAGGTGACGTTGCGGCCCATCGCAGGCACTCGCAGGCGCGGCTCCACGCCTGAGAAGGACCTCGAAATGGAGCGCGAGCTCGTCGCCGATCCCAAGGAGCGCGCCGAGCACCTGATGCTGATCGACCTCGGCCGCAACGACGTGGGGCGCATCGCCAAGATCGGTTCGGTGAAGGTGACGGAGACCATGGTGGTCGAGCGCTACTCGCACGTCATGCACATGGTGTCCAACGTCGAGGGCGAGGTGGCTTCGTCGCTCACCGCGATGGAGCTCCTTCGGGCGACCTTCCCCGCCGGCACCGTGACCGGCGCGCCCAAGGTTCGCTCCATGGAGATCATCGACGAGCTCGAGCCCGAGAAGCGCGGCGTGTACGCCGGTGCGGCGGGCTATCTCGGCTTCAACGGCAACCTCGACCTGGCAATCGCGATCCGCACCGGCGTGGTGAAGGACGGCAAGCTCTATGTGCAGGCCGCCGCGGGCATCGTCGCCGATTCGGTTCCCGCGAGCGAGTGGCTCGAGACCAACAACAAGGCGCGTGCGGTGCTCGCGGCGGCCGAGCAGGTCCACGCCGGCCTCGACGCGGCGCTGGAGTAGCGCGGCATGGACGTCACGGCAGTGCGAACCTCCCTACAGCGTGAGGATGTTGTCGTCGTACCGGCCTTCCATGGCGAATTTGCCGTTGCAGTTCCTCCGGGATCGCGCGTCTTGCATAAGCATGAGCTTTGTCGAGGTGCATCGTGCTGCTGATGATCGACAACTACGATTCCTTCACCTACAACCTGGTGCAATACCTGGGCGAGCTCGGCGAGGAGGTGAAGGTCGTGCGCAACGACGAGATGAGCGTCGAGCGGATCGAAGCGCTGGCGCCCGGGCGCATCGTGCTCTCGCCGGGCCCGTGCACGCCGAACGAGGCGGGTGTGTCCCTCGAGGTGATCCGGCGCTTAGCCGGGCGCGTGCCGATACTGGGCGTGTGCCTCGGGCACCAGGCCATCGGCCAGGCTTTTGGCGGCAAGGTGGTTCACGCGAAGACCCTCATGCACGGCAAGGTTTCGCAGATCCACCATCTCGGCACCGGCGTCTTCCGCGGCCTGCCGACGCCGTACCAGGCGACCCGCTACCATTCGCTCGCGATCGAGCGCGACACGTGTCCCGCCGATCTCGAGGTCACGGCGTGGACCGAGGACGGCGAGATCATGGGCGTGCGCCATCGCTCGCTCCCGGTCGAAGGCGTGCAGTTCCACCCCGAATCGATTTTGACGCAACATGGCCACGCCTTGCTGCGCAACTTCCTCGCAGGCAAAGGATGAAGACGATGTTCACACCCCTCGAAGCGATCAACCGCCTGTGCGACAAGCGCGAGATCTTCTACGACGAGATGGTCGACCTCATGCGCCAGGTGATGGAGGGCAAGGTGGCGCCGGTGCAGCTCGCCGCGATCCTCATGGGCCTGCACGTGAAGACCGAATCGGTCTCCGAGATCGCCGCCGCCGCTTCGGTGATGCGCGAGTTCTCGACCAAGGTCGACGCGGCGGGGGTCGAGCACCTCGTGGATACCTGCGGGACCGGCGGGGACAAGGCCCACACCTTCAACATCTCGACCGCGGCGGCGTTCGTGGCCGCCGCGGGCGGGGCGCGCGTCGCCAAGCACGGCGGGCGCTCGGTCTCGTCGCAATCGGGCAGCGCCGACGTTCTCGAGGGCCTCGGAGTGCATCTCACGCTCACTCCGCAGCAGGTCGCCCAGTCGATCCGTGAGGTCGGCGTCGGCTTCATGTTCGCGCCCAACCACCATCCCGCGATGAAGCACGCCGCGCCAGTGAGGAAGGACCTCGGCATGCGCACCATCCTCAACATCCTCGGCCCCCTCACCAACCCGGCGGGAGCGCCGAACCAGGTGATGGGCGTCTTCCATCCCGATCTCGTCGGCATCCAGGCGCGCGTGCTGAAGATGCTCGGCAGCCGGCACGTGCTGACGGTCCACGGGCACGAGGGCCTCGACGAGATCACGATCACCGGCCCCACGGCGGTCGCCGAGCTGAAGCACGACTTCATCACCGAGTACACGATCGAGCCGAAGCAGTTCGGCTTCGACGTGGCGCCGATCGAGGCGATCCAGGTGAAGGACGCCGCGGAATCGAAGGCGCGCGTCGAGGCGGTTCTCGCCAACGAGCCCGGAGCCTCTCGCGATGTGGTCACGCTCAATGCCGCCGCGGCGCTGTACGTTTCGGGCGTCGCGCCGAGCCTCTGGGACGGCGTGGCACTCGCCCGTGAGGCGCTCGCATCGGGCGCTGCCCGCGCCAAGCTCGACCAGCTGGTGAGCTTCTCGCGCGCCGCGGCCAAGGCGGGCTGAAGTGTCCGATGTGCTGGACCGCATTCTCGCCGCCAAGCGCCGCGAGATCGAGGAGGCGAAGTCCAACGTCCCGGCGGGGGAGATGAGGGGACTCGCACGCGCCGCCGGCGCGCCGCGTGGATTCGAGCA
>WNFL01400003.1_pt2 | contig 36153 bp, 35 predicted proteins | sample 5400361 | NCBI WGS metagenome assembly WNFL01 (sample SAMN13153351, study PRJNA577476) | soil metagenome | isolation source: 40 cm soil on Douglas fir-dominated hillslope | place: USA:California | collected 2013-09-17
CATGAGCGCGACCACCGCCGCGAACTGCGTCCCGAAGACCGCCGCGAAGGCCGCGAGATAGACGAGCAGCGTGGAAGCGATCACCCACATGACTGCCCGCTCACCATCTCACCCCGACCCTCTCCCCCTCAGGGAAGAGGAAGCCCGGCTAGTGGTGGCAGGTCACGCACTCGAGGGGGGCGTTGCGGCGGGCGCTCTCGCTGCCCGGGGTCTGGACGACCGAGGGGATCGGCGCGTCCGCGACGGTCTGCACGGCCTGCACACCCTTGGCGTTGGCGGTGCGGTGGCACTCGATGCACCAACCCATGGTCAGCTTGGGCGGCTGATTGGGCATCCCCGCGAGGTTCTTGAGATCGGTGATGATGTTCTGCCCGGTCTCGGCGTGCACGCGCTCCATGGCCTCGATACGGCCGTGGCACGTCTGGCACTGCACGCCCGCCTGCACGTGGGGCTTGTGGGTGAACTGGGCGTGCTCGGGCACCTTGAAGATGCGGAGCCACGGGATCGGCTCCTGCCGCTCCCAGTAGCCGTGCAGCTTCTGGACCTCGGGATTGCCCTGGGCGGCCACGATCTTGTGGCAGCCCATGCAGCGCTCCACCGACGGCACGCCCGCCGCGCTGCTGCGCCGCGCGCCCGCGTGGCAGTACTGGCAGGCGATCTGGTACGAGCCCGCGTGGATGACGTGGCTGAAGAAGATCGGCTGCTCCGGCCCCTGCCGCGTGGTGGCGACCGGCAGCACCTTCGCTGGATCGTACGCGGGCTCGGCCAGCGTTCGGATATAGGCGATGACCTCGCGAATCTGCACGTCCGACAGGAAGGGCGTGAAGTTCGGCATCAGCGGCGAGAGGCCGACCGACTGGCCCCCGTGCGCGATGATGCCGTGCAGGAAGTGGTCCGGCAGGGCGTTGACGATGCGCCCTTCGGTCAGGTTCTGGGGCCGGATGGGCAGGTTCTGGCCCGCGATCCCGTCGCCCTTCGCGTCGGTGCCGTGGCAGTTCACGCAGTACATCGCGAAGGTCTGCTTGCCCCGCTCGATGATCCGGGGATCGATGCCGCCGGCCTCGTGGCCCTTCGCCGCCCCCTTCTGGCCGGCCCCCTGAGCGGGCGCGGTGGCGGACTTGGCAGCGGAGATCGGGAACCCGATCAGCAAGCCGATCAGCACGGCCGCGAGGGCCGCACTACCGACGACGGCGGAGCGTGGGATGCGCATGAGGTTCGGGCTGTCTCCCTGGAAAAACCCCACCGAATATACTCAAAACACGGCCGGAATCCTAGTCAGAAAATTCACAATCTCCGGGCCGGGCCACCGGCCCCGGGCTCAGCCCCCCAGGTACATCCGCTTGACCTCGGGGTCCTCGAGTAGGGTCCGCCCCGGGCCCTCGAAGCGGTTCCGGCCCAGCTCGAGCACGTAGGCGCGGTCGGCCACCGCCAGGGCCTTGGCCGCGTTCTGCTCCACCACCATCATGGTGTAGCCCGACTGCTTCATCTCGGTGAGCTTGTCGAAGATCAGCGAGACGAACTTCGGAGCCAGGCCGAGCGACGGCTCGTCCAGCAGGATCAGCTTGGGCGTGGTCATGAGGGCCCGCCCGATCGCCACCATCTGCTGCTCACCGCCCGACATGGTCCCCGCCCTCTGGGCCCGCCGCTCGGCGAGGATCGGGAACAGGCGGTAGACACGCTCCAGCGCCTCCCGGATCCGGCGGCCGTCCCGCTCGATGTAGGCGCCCATCTCGAGGTTCTCCAGCACCGTCATCTGGGGGAAGACGATGCGGCCCTGCGGGACGTAGGCCAGGCCGCGCGGCAGCACCTGGTCGGGCCGGAGCCCCGTGATGTCCTGGCCGTCGAAGAGCACCCGGCCGCCGGTGGGATGCAGGAAGCCCACGATGGTCTTGAAGGCGGTGGACTTGCCCGCGCCGTTCGGGCCGATGACGCTGACCATCTCGCCCACGCGCACGTCGAGGGTGACGTCGTGCAGGATCGCCATCTTGCCGTAACCGGCGGTGAGCCGCTCGGCGTGCAGCAGGATCGGGCTCGTGGCGGAGGTCATCGCCGGCGCCGGCCGATGTAGAGCACGTGGGGATACGGCAGGACGTCCACCATCAGGTGCCGGTGCACCTCGAACCCCACGTCCTCCAGCAACGTCTGCAGCTCCTCCGCGCCCCAGTAGCGGACCGGCGTGCGCGGATCCATGACCCGATCCAGCGCGTGGGTGAACCACCGCTTGTACGCCGGCTGGCGATCCACGTCCTTGACGAGCAGACGCCCACCCTCGGGCAGCGTCTTGGCCACCTGCTCGAGCAGCGGCCGCACCGCGTCCTGGGGAATGTGGTGGACGATGTCGAGCATGTAGGCGGCGTCGAAGCGCTCACCGCCCGATACGCCATGACGTCGCCGACCTCGTATCGCACGTTGCCGAGCCCCAGCCGTCGCGCGGCCGCGCGGGCCATCTCGATGCGACGCGGGTTGAGATCGAAGCCCTCGACGGTGAGCGCGGGATGCGCGCTCGCGTAGTAGAGCGAGAACAGCCCGAAGCCACAGCCCAGGTCGAGCACTCGCCCCCGGGCCGGCAGGTACTGGCCGATCTCGTCGAGGAACCGTTGGCGCAGGATCCAGAAGCGCCCCCAGCAGTAGGCGCGCACGATCGGATCGTCGTAGGCCCGGATGACGCTACGAATCGCTTCGCTTCGCATAGATCCGGTAGCCCGCTCCCTCCACCGCCCTCGTGTACGACTCGTCCAGCGTCCGCCGCAGCGCGGGGAATGCGTCAAGCCGACCATAGCCCGGAACGGGCCAGCTGTCCTCGAGGATCACCACCGCGGCCGGGCGGCCGGCCTCAAGGCCCCTGAGGAACTCCGCCCGGAGGGCCTCGATGCGCGGGTCGCCGACGTCGTGGAAGAAGTGAAAGTCATAGATGAAGCGCGTCGGCTGCCTCACCCCGAGCCGCAACAGCGCGTGGATGCCACCGGCGGTGGTGTCCATCACCTGCACGGTGGCGCCGGGCGGGGCGAGCCGGCCCACGTCGCGCGTGATGGCCGCCACCCGGCGCGCCTTCTCGGCGATCCACGGCGCGTCCAGCGCCTCCACGCCCTTGGCGCCGAGGACGACGACGAGCAGGGTCCAGAGCGCGAGCGCGATGGGTCGGCGGGCCCCGAAGAGATCGAGGACGCGGGGCCCATCGGCCCGACGCCACGAGGCAACGGCGGCCGGCGCCAGCGCGCAGCCGAACAGCACGAGCGGATAGAGCTGGTACTCCCACCCCTTACCCTGGAGGGCGAAGTGGGCCAGCCCGTACAGCGCTCCCGCCAGCGCGAGGCCCTTGTAGGCGGGCTGCCGCGGCGGCGGGGTGACGAGCGCGAGCAGTGCCAGGATCAGCAGCAGCAGGATGAGCGGGCGGCCGAAGGCGTGCCCCTCGATCGCTTGCCATAGCGACGCGCGGGCGAGCCGGCCGTAGAGCGGAACGACGTAGCCCGTGAAGACATCCAGAAAGGCCCCCAGCCCGCCACGCCAGGCCAGCCAGCCGAAGACCGCCCCCGGCACCACCAGGCCGGCGGCGATCACGAGGCCGGCAGCGCGCCAGGCGGACAGGGCGATGGACCGATCCCGGGCCGCGATCAGTACGCAGAACGCCCAGTAGAGCGCTGCGTGAGGCTTGAGCGCCATGGCCGCCCCGAGCGCGAGCCCGCCCGAGATCAGCGCGCCGGAGCCGCCCTGCTCGGTGCCACGCGCGATGCCCCAGGCACCCAGCAGGAGAAAGGGGCAGAGCAGGAAGTCCCGCTGGCCGGCGTGCCAGGCCCCCCCGCTCAGATGATAGAGCCCGAACAGCAGCGCCCCGGCCGCCGCGGACCAGCCGTCGCCGATGTGCCGGCAATACGCGGCGAGAAGGCCGCAGATGGCGGCGAGCCAGCCGAGGTCGAAGAGCCGCCACGGCAGATCGCCGGGACCCCCGACCTGGAGCACGGCCAGGTGCAGCAGGTACACGCCGGGCAGGTTCATGTCGAATGCGTCGCGATACGGGACGCCGCCTTGCGCGATGAGCCAGGCGATGTAGTGCATCAGCGGTGCGTCGTGGATCAGGGGCCAGGCGCGCGAGGCCCAGACGAGGTACGCGAGCAGCAGCGCGCTAGCGGCCGAAATAAGCTTCAATGACCCGCTCGTCGGCCTGGATGACGCCGGGCGCCCCCTCGGCCAGCTTCTCGCCGTGATCGAGCACGAACACCGTCTCGCAGAGACCCATGACCACCTTCATGTCGTGCTCGACCAGCAGCACCGTCTTGCCCTGGTCGCGCAGCCGGCGGACCGCCTCGAGCAATTCGTTCAGCAGCGTGCGGTTGACCCCGGCGGCGGGCTCGTCGAGCAGGATCAGCTCTGGATCGGTCATGAGCACGCGGATGAACTCCACGAGCTTCTGCTGGCCGTAGGACAGATTGCCCGCGAACTCGCCGGCGAGCCGCTCGAGCTTCACGAGCGCGAGCAGCTCCCGGGCGCGGCCCTGCGCCTCCCCGTACGCGCCCGTCGTCACCACCAGGAGATTCTCGAGCGCGGTCAGCTCCGGGAAGACCCGGATCACCTGGAAGGTGCGCCCCACCCCGAGATGGAAGATCTGGTGCGGCTTGAGCCCGTCGGTGCGCCGGCCCTTGAACAGGATCTGGCCCTCGTCGGCCCGGTCCACTCCGGTGATGCAGTTGAACAGGGTGGTCTTGCCCGAGCCGTTGGGGCCGATGAGCCCGTAGATCCGCCCCGGCTCGAGCGCGAGCGAGACGCCGCCGACCGCGGCGACCCCGCCGAAGCGCTTCACCACCGAGCGGACCTCGAGGAGTGGCGCCATCGCGCTAGCGAACCCGCTAGATCGTCCGCGGCAGGTTGTACTTCTGCTGGAGCACGCCGAGGATCCCGCGCGGCATCAGGAGCACCACCGCCACGATGATCGCGCCGAAGAGAAGCTGATGCAGGTAGATGAAGTGCGCCCACACCGCCTCCTGGAACGCGAAGAGCACGAAGCCTCCGAGCACCGGCCCCCAGATCGTCCCCTTGCCGCCGAACAACGCCATCACGATCATGGTGATGGTCATGATCAGGGGGAACACCGAGAGGGGCTCGATGTAGCCCTGGTCGCGCGCGGAGAGCCCGCCCACGATCCCGGGAGCCGCCGCGGACAGCAGGAAGGCGTAGAGCTTGTAGCGGTGGGTGTCGATCCCCATCGCCTCTGCGGCCACCTCGTCCTCGCGGATGGTCATGAGGCGCAGCCCGAAGCGCGAGGTGACGATGACGTAGGTGACCGCGGTCACCGCCGCCGCCACGAGGCCCATCGCGTAGTAGATCTCCACGCTCGCGTCGAGCGTGGGCAGCGAGAGCCCGTTGCCGCCCCCGGTCAGTCCCTCGTAGTAGGAGACGACCACCCGCATGACCTCGTTGAGCCCGAGGGTGGCGATCGCGAAGTAGGGCCCCTTCAGCCGCAGGCACGGCCAGCCGATCAGGAACGCGAGCCCCGCCGCGACCACTCCGCCGCCCAGGCAGGCGAGCGGCCACGCCCAGCCCAGCTTCACGATCAGCAGGCTCGAGGCGTAGGCGCCGGTGCCGAAGAAGACCACGTGGCCGAAGGACACGTAGCCGGTGAGGCCCGAGATCAGGTTCCAGGACTGGGCGAGCGCGACCCACATGAAGAGCTGGAGCATCACCCGCACGCCGTAGCCGGTGGCCTGCAGCGGATAGAGCGCGAGCCCGACCGCGAGCGCCGCGAGGGCGACCGGGAACCCGCGCTTCACACGCGTCCCTTCAGCAGGCCGGTGGGCCGGATCAGGAGGACCAGCACCAGCAGCACGTAGGCGACCGCCTCGTTGACCTGCGTGGTCAGGAAGAGCGACGCGAGCTGCTCCACGAGCCCCAGCAGCAGGCCGCCCAGCAGCGCGCCCGGGTAGTTGCCGGCGCCGCCCAGCACGATGACCAGGAACGACTTGAACGTGTAGACCTGGCCCATCTCGGGCTGGATCGCCACCATGACCGCGACCAGCGAGCCGCCCGCGGCGGCGAGGGCGGAGCCGATCCCGAAGGTGATCAGGTGGATGCGCTGCACGTCGATCCCGCAGACCTGGGCGACCTCGCGGCTCTGGGACACCGCGCGGATCGCCTTGCCGAGCCGGGTCGAGCGGAGGAACACGAAGGCGCCGAGGGTGATCGCGATGGCGAAGCCGCAGGTGGCGAGCCGCGGCTTGGACAGCGCGAAGGGGCCCACCACGAAGGACCCGGTCAGGTACTCCACCGCGCGCAGGTCGGAGGTGAACGCGAGCTGGGCCAGGTTCACCAGGGCGATCGAGACGCCGAAGGTGAGCAGCAGCGACGACAGCTCGGGCGCGTCCACCACGCGGCGCACGAGCACACGCTGCAGCGCGGCCCCGACCAGGAAGAGGAGTGGCATGGACACCAGCAAGGAGAGATACGGGTTGAAGCCGATCCCCTGGAAGAGCCAGAACGTGGTGTAGGCCCCCATCATGAGGAGCGGGCCGTGCGCGACGTTGAGCACCCGCATCACCCCGAAGATCAGGCCCAGGCCCAGGGCCACCATCGCGTAGAGGGAGCCGGCCAGGAGGCCCGAGATGACCACCTGGCCGATCATGCTCGGGGTGATCAGGACGCCCACGGGCCCTCCGGAGCGTGCCCGCGCCCGCCGGAGACCCGGCGGGCGCGGCGCGGAGCTATCGCTTGCCCCACTCCGGCGTCGGGTAGCGCGGCTTGCCGTTGGCGAGATCGTCCGGCCACACCACGATGCGCTTGCCGTCCTGCCACTGGAGCATGACCATCTTGTGCGCGATCTGGAAGCCGTCGGGCTCGACCTTGTAGTCCCCGAACGCGGTCTTGATCTCCATCTTCAGAAGCTGGTCGCGGACCTTGTCCGCGTCGAGCGTCCCCGCCTTCTTCACCGCCTCCGCGTAGATCAGGCAGCCCGCGTAGCCGGCCGCGGTGTGGTACGACGGCTCCTGCCCCTTGAACTTCGCCTTGTAGGCGCTGAGGAACTCCTTCTGCCCGGGATACGGGAGCGACTCGTCCCACTGGGTGGAGCCGTAGATGTACTCCGCGTTCTGCTTGAGCAGGTCGTAGAACTCGGGCAGGTCCCCGCCCACCGTGAGCCCGAACATCTTCGGGTTGACGTTGAGCTCCTTCATCTGCCGGGTGATGGCCACCGCGTCGTCGAAGTAGGTGCCGGCCGCGATGACGTCGGGATTGGCGGCCTTGATCTTCACGAGCAGCGCGGAGAAGTCGGTGTTGCCCTTCGGATAGGCCTCCTGCAGCACCACCTGCATGCCCCGCTTCTTCGCGGCCTCCGCGGTGCCGGACGCCGACGCCTTCGGGAAGAGGGTGTCCTCGTTGATGATCGCGACGGTCTTGAGCCCGCGCTTGGCCGCCATGTCGATCAGCCCGTCGAGGTAGTTCTCCGCGGGGGTGATCACCATGAAGATGTACTTGCGGCCCTTCTTGAAGATCGAGGTGGTGGCCGCGAGCGGCGCCACCATGACCTTCTTGTACTTCTCGGTGACGTTGGCCACCGCCTCGCTCACCGCCGAGGAGTAGGGCCCCATGACCGCGTCCACCTTGTCCTCGGTGATCAGCTTCTCGTAGAGCCGCACCGCGGTGGCGGGCGCCGACTGATCGTCGTAGATCACCAGCTCGACCTTGCGGCCGAGGATCCCGCCCTTGGCGTTCAGCTCGTCGATGCAGACGTCGTAGCCCTGCTTCTGGTACGTGCCGGGCTTGGCGTAGGTGCCGGTGACCGACATGGACGCGCCGATCTTGATCGGGGTCTGGGCATCCACGGGCAGCGGCAGCGAGGCGAACATGACACCGGCGAGCGCCACCGGGGCCAGACGTTTCCAGGACGTCGTCGTCATGTGAATCCTCCTCGGGACTACCTCGGGCGGATGGGGCACGGCAAGAATTAGCCTTTGTTTTAGCAAACATGCCAGGAGGAGTCAAGGTTCCCGGACTCTCGGCGCTTGACGCCGGACGAGCCCGCGCCGATCATGCGCTGTCATGCCCCGAGACGTCCGCCCGGTCCATCACCCCGACAAGCGCCACGTGGAGATGCCCTATGCGCCGGCGCTCCTGGTGCGGCGCGGCAGCCTGCTGTTTCTCTCGGGGCTCACCGCGGCCCCGGTCTACCACAGCCATCCGCACCGCGAGGAGGAGTTCGACCTGCCCGCGAACATGCGGGAGCAGGCCGTGCTCCTGATGGAGAACCTCAAGACCACGCTGGCCGCGGCCGGCTGCACGCTGGCCGACGTCGTCTCGGCGACGCGCTACCTCACCGACGTGGCCGAGCAGGACGATCTCAACTCGGTCTGGGCGTCGTACCTGGGCGCGCACCGTCCCACCACCACGACGGTAGAGGTCTCCCGCCTCGCGACGCACGCCAACTGCAAGATCGAGATCAGCGTCATTGCCGTCGCAGACGGCCCGGTGAGGAGCGGCCGAAGGCGAGCCGAGCGAATACAGAAAAAGCCTGCAAGAAGTACACGAAAGTCAGCAGGAGGCAGATGACGGCGACGCTCGGCTTCGTCGGCCTCGGCGCGATGGGTGGCCGCATGGCGCGGCGCCTGCTCGACGCCGGCCACCCGCTCTGCGGCTACAACCGAACCGCCGCGAAGGCGACCGATCTCGTGCGCGCGGGCATGATCCTCGCCACGTCACCCCGTGAAGTCGCCGAGCGGGCGGACGTGGTCTTCACCATGGTCACCGACGACAGCGCGCTGGAGGCGGTGGCGTGCGCGCCCGGGGGTCTGCTGGCCGGCTGGCGACCGGGGGCGATCCTGGTCGAGATGAGCACGGTGGGCCCGGCGGTGGTCGAGCGGCTGGCCGCCGCGGTCGCGGCGCGCGGCGGCGGACGCGGGCCAGCTCTCGTTCATGGTCGGCGGAGATCCGGCGGTCCTGGAACGCGCCCGCCCCTACATCGAGGCCATCGGCCCGACCATCACCCACGTCGGCCGGGTGGGGCTCGCGAAGAGCATGAAGATCGCGGTGAACCAGGGCCTCGCGGTCCAGATGCTCTCGTTCGCGGAGGCGGTCCTGCTCGCGGAAAAGGCCGGCGTCGAGCGTGCCCGCGCCGTGGAAGTGCTGCTGAAGAGCGTGATCGCGTCCCCGATGGTGAAATACCGCGGCCCCTTCGTCCTCGGCATGCCGCAGGAAGCCTGGTTCGACGTGGACATGATCCAGAAGGACCTGCGCCTCGCCCTGGACATGGCCCGCGCCTCCGGCGTCACGCTGCCGAGCGTGGCCCTCACCCACGAGCTCATGACCGCCGCCAAGGGCCTCGGCCTCGCCAAGTACGACTTCGCCATCATCTTCGACGTCCTCGCCAACCTGAGCGCCCTCCCCCCCTCAAAGAAACTGTGATGTCGAGATGACGCTCCGAGGGGAAGACCAGACGTCATAGGTTCGGGCGGGTGGGGCGGCCGCGTCCGGCCTATCTCGTGGCACGATCGAGACGACGCCAGCCGCCCGCGGCTCAGCGTGTCCCCGGGAGCGGCCCCCCGCCCCGCCCGCCCGAACCGCGCGCCGCGTGGCGAGACTACGCCTCTTCGGAGACCTCGTAGCGCAGCCGCCGCGACTGCATCCAGCGGACGGCGAGCAGATCCTCGAACGCGACGACCGCCCGGTTGCGAATCCCGTAGTGCGACACCCCGAACCGCCGCGCCCGATGGCTCACCGGCAGCTCGAGCACGCGGCACCCCGCCATGCGCAGCAGCGTTGGCACGAAGCGGTGGAAGCCGCGGAAGCGCGGCAGGCACCCGAGGCAGCCGCGGCGCATCACCCGCAGGGTGCACGCGCTGTCGTGCACCTCCTCCCGGGTGATCGCGTTCCGCACCGCGTTGGCGACGCGTGACGAGACGCGCTTGAGCCACGGATCGTCCCGCCGCTGGCGCCAGCCGGTCACCGCGTCGTAGCCGTCGAGGCGGGCGAGCATGCGCGGGATGTCGCGCGGATCGTTCTGCAGGTCGCTGTCCATGGTGACCACGATCCGCCCGCGCGCCCGCGCGAAGCCGGCGTCCAGCGCCACCGAGAGCCCGCCGTTGCCGGTCAGGCGCAGCAGCCGCACCCGCGCGTCGCGCTCGTGGAGGGCCCGCGCGATCGCGGGGGTCGCGTCGGTGCTGCCGTCGTCGACGATGATGACCTCGGCCGGCCGGCCGATCGCGTCGAGCACCGGACCCAGCTCGGCCCAGAGCTGCCCCAGGCTCTCCGCCTCGTTGAAGGCGGGTAGCACCACCGACAGCTCGGGCGCGGGCACGCTCACGCGCGCGGCCCCAGCAGGACCATCCGGACGCGGGCCACGCGGTCGGCCAGCAGCACCTGCCAGCGGGCCTCGTGGGCCGCGCGCAGCGTCGCCCACCGCTCCTCGCGCATCAGGACCACGTCGCCCGGCCGCGGCGCGGCCAGGCGCGCGGCCAGATCGGGCAGGCCGGGGAGCTCCTCGACCGGCCTCCGCAGGTAGAAGTCATACACGAGCCCCGCGTCGAGATACGTGATGATGCGCGGCTCGGGCGGCAGCCGCTCGATGACAGCCGTGGCGAAGCCGCGGATATTGCTGCGCTCGGCATAGCGTCCTGGATATGTCCCTCCCTCGACGATCAGGATACCGCCGAGGGCCAGCGCCAGCACCAGAGTGGCGGCCACGCCCGATCTCCGGACGGCCAGCACTCCCAGGGCGGCCACGGGGCCGGCGGCCATGAGCGCGGCGATCAGGCCGCGCGGCCAGCCGGGCCCCGGAATGAAGTCGTCCCCGCCGGGTCCCATCCGAATCAGGACCATGGCCGCCGCCACCGCCATGAGCGCGGCTCCGGCGAACGACACCAGGAGTACCCGCCGGCCGCGTCCCGACGGCTCGGCCGGCGCGCGCGCCAGCAGCTCGGCGACCAGCAGCGACAGCGGCGGCAGCACCGGCAGGAAGTAGCGGGCCCGCTGCTCGGCGGAGAAGCTGACCGCCACCGCGATGACCACGGTCCACACCAGGAGCGGCCGCCGGAGCGGATCGCGATCGCGCCACCACCACCAGACCGCGGCGGGCACGAAGAGCAACCAGGGCAGGAATCGCACCAGGTTCTCCTGCAACGACTCGAGCCGGGAGCCGGCCTTCTGGCGGAAGTACCAGTCCCCGTAGTGGCCGACCACGACGCCGCCCACGTAGCTCCGCTCGGTCTGCAACAGGTAGGGCAGGAGCCACGGCAGGCTCGCGAGCGCGAGGATAGCGATCCCCACCGGCAGGCGCAGCCACCGGAGACCGCGCCGCCAGCCGTCCTCGACCAGCACGATCGCGAGCGCGGCCCCCAGCCCCATCAGGGCCGCCGGCCCCTTGGTGGCGAGCGCCCCGGCCACGCACAGGTAGAACCCGACCAGGCGCGGCAGCGGCACGGGCGCCCGCCGCGCGGTCAGCAGGAAGTAGAGCGCCCACGCGAGCCACGCGGTCATCATCATGTCGGAGAAGACCTGGTGCGACATGAAGTAGAAGAAGGGCGCGGTGGCGAGCACGAGCGCTCCGGCGAGCCCGACCGAGCCCCCCCACAGGCGCGCGCCGAGCGCGATGACCGCGACCAGCGTGGCGAGGGCGGCGAGCACCGAGGCGAGCGGCGCGGTGACGTCGTTGACGACGCCGAAGGGCTTGGCGAGGAGCGCGACCGTCCAGAAGTAGAGCGGCGGCTTGTTCAGGTAGATCACGCCGCGCACCCGGGGGAGCAGCCAGTGATGCGACTCGACCGCCTCCCGGGCGAGCAGGGCGAAGCGGGCCTCGTCCTGGTTGGCGAGCGGGCGGCGGCCCACCGGAAGCGCGTACACCACGAGAGCGGAGGCGAGCAGCAGCGCGGCGAGTGCCCCCGCGCGGGCCCGGCTCAGAGCACCCTCGCGCGGCGCGCCCGCTCCGCGATCTTCCGGGCGCGGGTGAGATGCGGCATGTCCATCATCTGCCCCTTCCACGCGAAGGCCCCCGCGCCACGCCGCGCCTGCTCCTCGAAGGCGGCGATGAGGGCCACCGCCTCTTCCGCGTCCGCCCGGGACGGCGTGAACTCGGCGTTGATCACCTCGATCTGGCCCGGGTGGATGGAGATCTTGCCGCTGAAGCCCATCGCGACCCCTTCCCGGCATTCGCGGCGGAGCCCGTCCAGGTCCGGGATGTCGGTGAAGACGGTGTCGAGGGCCTCCACCCCCGCGGCCGAGGCGGCCACCGCGCACATCACGCGGGCGTAGCGCGGGATGTCGAGATAGCGGCCCTGCTCGTCGCGGGTGCGGGGCAGCCCCATGGCCGCCGAGAGATCCTCGATGCCCCAGGACACCGCGACGATGCGGGGGCTCGCGGCCGCGATCTCCTTGATGTTGAGCAGGCCCTCGGGGGTCTCGGTGGCGATCAGGACCAGACGCGTCGAGCCGAACGGCACCCCGTGGCGCTGCTCGAGCGCGTCGAGCATGGCGGCGACGCGACGGACGTCCTCGGCCCGGCGCGGCTTCGGGACGACGTAGCCGTCGGGGCGCCCCGCGATGGTCTCGGCGAGGTCCGCCTCGGCGTGGTCGGTGAAGACGGGATTCATCCGGATCCAGCGCTCGCGGCCGCCGAAGTCGAGCGTCTCGAGCCAGCGCCGCACGATGGGCCGGGTGGCCGCCTTGCGGTCGGGCGTCACCGCGTCCTCGAGATCGAGGATCAGGCCGTCGGCGGGGAGGGTGAGGGCCTTGGCGATCATCCTCTCGTTGCCGCCGGGCACGAAGTGGAGCGACCGTCGCATGCGTGGAGCCGGCGCCCTCAGGCGCCCCGGCGCCGCATCATGGCGGCGCGCCGGCAGGTCATCACCACGTCGCCGTGCTGGTTGCGCGCCCGGTGCTCGAAGATCACGATGCCCCACTGCGGCCGCGACCTCGACTCCCGCTTCTCGACGACCTCGGTCTCCGAGTAGATGGTGTCGCCGTGGAAGACCGGCTTGGGGAACTCGACCTTCTCGAAGCCCAGGTTGCCCACGGTGGTGCCGAGCGTGGTTTCGCCGACGCTCAGGCCCACCGCGATGCCGAGGGTGAGCAGGCTATTGACGAGCGGCTTGCCGAACTCGGCCTTCTGGGCCGCGTGGAAGTCCACGTGCAGGGGCTGCGGGTTCATGGTGAGGCAGCTGAAGAACACGTTGTCCGACTCGGTGATGGTGCGCCCCGGCTGGTGGGTGTAGACCTGGCCCAGCTCGAGCTCCTCGAACAGCTTGCCTGGCATGTCTGGCCTCCTGGAGCTGGGCCGGACGGCTCAGCGGGTGGGACCGCGGGCGGCGTCCAGCTCCGCGATCACGCGGGCACTCGAGTCCACCCGCCCGAGCAGCCGCTGGAAGTTCTGGCACGCGGCCTCGTGGAGCTGCCGACTCGCCGCGCCGCAGCCGTCCTCCACCAGCAGGCAGCGGAAGCCCCGATCGGCCGCGTCCCGCGCGGTGCCCTCGACGCACGAGTTGGTGGACACCCCGGTGAAGATGAGCTGCTCCACGCCCCAGGCGCGGACGAGCCGCTCGAAGCCCGAGGAGTGGAACGCGCTCATCGTCGTCTTGTTGAGCACGGGCTCGTGCGGCCGGGGCGCGAGCGCGTCGAGGATCTCGTGCTCCCGCCGGCCCCGGGTATTGCCCACCGCCTCCGCCATCGGCCGCATGTGCGGCGGCAGGTCGCTGTAGTCCGGCAGCTCCGAGCCTACCGTGAGGAAGATCACCCGCAGGCTTCGCTCGCGGAACGCGGCGAGCAGCGACTGGATGGTGGGCACGAGGACGGTCTCGATGCGGTCGAAGCGCTCGGTACCCTGCGCCTCGCGGCCCTGGTCCTTCAGGAGGCGGCCCAGGCCCTCGTGGCGTGAGCCGCTCGCGTACTGCATGTCGACCACCACCAGCGCGACCTTGGCCGGATCGAGCCGGAAGCCCGGATTGAACTGCTGTGCATAGTCTGGCGACCCGACGCCGGAGGCGAGGGGAGCGGATATGGGATCCGGGACGGCTGGCATGAGGCGGGAGCTAGCAGGCGGGCCGACGGAGCACGGCCGGGTCGATCTTCCGCGACACCCACTGCCCATCGCTCGGGCTGCCGAGCAGGCGGCCGCGCTCCGCGATGACCTTGCCGCGAAGCAGGGTCATGACGGGCCAGCCCGAGACCGCCCAGCCTTCCCAGGGACTGTAGTCCGTCACGTGGAAATCGTCGCGGGTCAGCGTCTTGCGAATCGTGGGATCGATCAGCACGAGATCAGCGTCGCTGCCCGGGGCGATGACGCCCTTCTTGGGATACAGCCCGAGAATCCGCGCCGCGTTGGTGGCGGTGACATCGGCGAAGCGGGTGAGCGACATGCCGCGCTTGACCACACCCTCGGTGTAGCCGATGCCGATGCGCGCTTCCGCCCCCACGTTACCGCCGGTCACGTCCTCGATGGTGCGGCCCTTGAGCTTGAGCTCGAGGCTCGTCGGGTACTCGTCGGTGGCGAGCGTGGAGAGCCCGTCGTGCACCAGACCCTCCCAGAGCGCCTGCTGGTCCTCCGGGAACTTGAGCGACGGGTAGGTGTGCGAGCAGAACCCGCGCGGGGTCTTGTAGTACTCGGCGTTGAAGCAGGCGTACTGGTGCAGGGTCTCGCCGTAGACCGGCAGCCCCTGGGACCGGGCCTCCGCCACCGACTCCACGCCCTCCCGGGCGGAGACGTGGACGAAGTAGACGCCGGCCCCGCTCGCCCGGGCGAGCGCGATCGTGCGCTTGAACGCGAGCAGCTCCGAGAGCTTGGTGTGGACGAGATGGAGGTTGCTTCCCTCCATGCGCCCTTCCTCGCGGAAGCGCTCGTAGTTGAACTGGACGAGATCCTCGTCCTCGCCGTGCACGACCATGATGCCGCCCGCCTTCGCGACCTTCTCCATCGCGAAGTGTATGCGCCCGAAGTCGATGCGGTTACCCGCGCGCTTGGGATGCGGCGGCAGCACGTTGGTGGTGAAGACCTTGAAGCTCGGGTACCCCGCCTGGACCGCCTCCCCGATCTGGTCGAAGACCCGGATCGGCAGCGCCCCCGCGAGCGTGAGGTGGAAGGCGTAGTCCACGTAGGAGTTGCCCTTCCACCGCGCCGCGCGCTGCTCGATCACCGGCTGGATATCGAGGCCCGGGCGCACGTAGGCGAAATCGATGTGGGTGGTGGTGCCGCCGCACGCCATGCCCTTGGTGTCGTCCTCGGGACCCAGGGTGATCGCGGGCTCCTCGGGATGCGACATGATCCCGTGGGCCAGGTGCGCGTGGGGCTCGACGCCGCCGGGCGAGACGATCTGACCCGCCGCGTCGATGACGCGGGCGCCCTCGGTGGGGAGCGTGCCCGGCGCGCCGATCACCGCGATCCGCTCCCCCTGCACACCCACGTCCCACAGGCCGACGCCCTGCGGCGTGATGACCTGCCCGTTGCGAATCACGAGATCGAGCACGGAGGGAGCCTAGCTCAGGTGGCGCGCGGCCGTCAACGCTCGAACGCTCACGCCAGGGCGGGCCGGCGCCGGTGCCACGCGGTCGCGCGCTCGTACGCGTCGCCCAGCCGCAGGAGCGCCGCCTCCTCGAAGGGACGCCCCACGAGCTGCATCGCGAGCGGACGTCCGTCGGCGGACGCCCCGCACGGCAGCGACAGCGCGGGCAGGCCGAGCGCGTTGAACGGGCGGGTGAGCCGCGAGAAGCGCCCCATGCGGGCGACCACGTCGGCGGACGCGCCCGCCTTGGCGTCGGCCAGCGCCGGCGCGGGCTCCGGAATGGTGGGGGTGACCAGCACGTCGACGCGGGAGAACACCACCTCGATGAACTCGCGCGTGTACCGCGCGCGGAGCCGCTGGCCCTGCAGATACTCGTAGGCGCTCACGGTCAGGCCGGGGGTCAGCCGGTCGCGCACCGCGGGCTGCAGCTCGCCCGGCCGCTCCTTGAGGAGGCGCGAGTGGATCGTCGCGCTCTCCGCGCGCACCATCACGTTGCTGCACGCCTCGACCATCGGACCCGGATCCGGCACCGCCACCGGCTCGACCGCCGCGCCGAGCTCGCGCAGCGCGGCCACCGCCTCCGCGAGCGCGCCCGACACCGCCGCGTCGAGGCGCTCGGCGTAGAAGCCGCCCGCCACGCCCACCCGCAGCCCGCGCACCCGGCCGTCGAGCGCGGCCAGGTAGTCGGGGACGGCCCGGCGGCTCGACGTCGCGTCGAGCGGATCGTGGCCCGCGATCAGGCCCAGCATGAGCGCGGCGTCGCGGGTGGTACGGGTGAGCGGGCCCACGTGATCGTAGGACCACGACAGCGGCATGACGCCCGCGCGGCTCACCCGGCCGTAGGTGGCCTTGAGCCCCACCACCCCGCAGCACGCCGCGGGCAGCCGGATCGAGCCGCCGGTGTCGGTGCCGAGCGCGCCCGCGGCGAGGGCCGCGCCCACCGACGCCCCCGAGCCGCTGCTCGAGCCGCCGGAGACGTGGCCGAGCCGCCACGGGTTCTGCACGTCGCCGTGATGCGCGTTGTCGCCGAAGGGCCCCAGCGCGAGCTCGGTCATGTTGAGCTTGCCGAGCGTGATCGCACCGGCCGCGACGAGCCGCGCCACCGCGGTGGCGGGCGGCGCGCCCACGAAGTAGTCCGCGGTGCGCGTGCCGCACGAGGTGGGCAGCCCCGGGATCAGGCAGAGATCCTTGTGGGCGAGCGGGACGCCGTGGAGCGGCCCGCGCCACGCGCCCGCGGCCGCCTCGCGCTCGAGGGCCTGCGCGGCGGCCAGCGCCCCGTCGCCGTCCACCGTGATGAACGCGCGCAGGGTCGGGTCGAGCTTCGCGATGCGGTCGAGATACGCGCGGGTCAGCTCGACCGGCGAGAGCCGCCCGCTCCGCACGGCGGCCGCGAGCTCGGTGATCGGCGAGAAGAGCAGGTCGTCCATGATCACATCCCCCACGGTTACATCCCGAGGTAGGCACGTTGCACGTGCTCGTTGTCGAGGAGGTCGCGGCCGGCGCCCGAGAGGACCACGCGCCCGTTCTCGAGCACGTAGCCGCGGCCGGCCAGGGCCAGGGCCTGGCGCGTGTTCTGCTCCACCAGCAGCACGGTGGTGCCCGCGCGATTGATCTCGGCCACGATGGCGAAGATCTCCTGCACGATCTTGGGCGCGAGCCCGAGCGACGGCTCGTCCAGCATGAGGAGGCGCGGGCGGGCCATGAGCGCGCGGCCGATGGCCAGCATCTGCTGCTGGCCCCCCGACATGGTCCCGGCGGCCTGCCGTCGCCGCTCGGCCAGGATCGGGAAGAGGCCGAGCACCCGCTCCAGGCTCTCCCGCCGGTACGGGCGCGCCGCCCGGGTGTAGGAGCCGAGCTCCAGGTTCTCGAGCACGGTGAGGCTCGGGAAGATCTTGCGGCCCTCCGGCACCTGCACCACGCCGTGCTCCACCACCGCGTGGCACGGCAGCCGATCAAGGCGCGCGCCGTCGAACAGAATCTCCCCCGCCCGCGGGCGCAGCAGCCCGGAGATCGCGCGCAGCATGGTCGTCTTGCCCGCGCCGTTGGCACCGACCACCGAGAGGATCTCCCCGGCCTCGATGGCGAGATCGACCCCGCGCAGCGCGGGCAGGTCGCCGTAGGCCACGTCCACCCCGCGGAGCGCGAGCAGGCTCATCGCCGTTCCTCGACCGCCGCCTCGCCCAGGTAGGCCTCCACCACGCGCGGGTCGCGCGCCACCGCCGCGGGGACGCCCTCGGCGATCTTCTCGCCATGATGCAGGACCACGAGGCGGTGCGACAGGGCCAGGATCGCGCGCATCACGTGCTCGATGATGAGCAGGCTCACCCCGCGCTCGTGGATGCGGCGGATCAGCCCGATGATCGCCTCGATCTCGGTCGGGTTCAGCCCCGCCATGACCTCGTCGAGCAGCAGCAGGCGCGGGCCGGTGGCGAGCCCGCGGGCCACCTCGAGGCGCTTGCGATCGGCGAGGGTGAGGTTGCGGGCGGGCACGTCGCGGCGGGGCCCGAGCCCGACGAAATCCACGATCTCCGCGGCCTGCCGCCGGGCCGTCCCGACGTCGCGGGCCCGGTTGAAGGCGCCCACCATCACGTTCTCGAGCGTGGTGAGCCCGGCGAAGGGCTGCACGAGCTGGAACGTCCGCGCGAGGCCCCGGCGGCAGATCGCGTGGGGCTTGAGCCCGACCAGGGACGCGTCCTCGAAGGTGATCGCGCCGTCGCTCGGCGCGTGAAAGCCCGCGATGAGGTGGAACACGGTGGTCTTGCCCGCCCCGTTGGGCCCGATGAGGCCGACGATCTCGCCGGGCGCCACCGTCAGATCGAAGCGGTTGACGGCCTGCAGGCCGCCGAAGCGCTTGCTGAGCCCGCGGATCTCGAGCCCCCCGCTCACGCCGGATGCCCCGGCGGGCGGCGGCTCCGGAGCCAGCCCATGAGCCCGTTCGGCAGGTACGAGATCACCAGGATCAGGATCAGCCCGTAGAGCATGATGTCGGCCCCGGCCCGGCCGCGCAGCACCGCGCGCGTGATCTCGGAGATCGGGGTGAGCACGAACGAGCCGAGGAGCGGGCCGGCCACCGTGCCCGCCCCGCCCACGATGGCGGGCAGGAGCCCGCCGATGGAGATGGCCGGCCCGAAGGTGAGGCTCGGATCGATGTAGGCGAAGTACTGCGCGTAGAACGTCCCGCCCAGCGCGGTGAGGAAGGACGACAGCGCCATCGCGGAGAGCTTGGTGGCGAGCGCGTTCACGCCCGACGCCTCCGCCGCGTCCTCGTTCTCGCGGATCGCGGCCAGCGAGTAGCCCATGCGCGAGCGCTCGAGCGTCCGGCAGATCAGGAGCGCGCCCAGCGTCATCACCAGGATCACGTAGTAGTAGGGCAGCTTGTCCGCGAACATGAACTGCATCGGCGCCGAGCCCCGGCTCGGCACCACGAGGCCGAGCGAGGAGCCCACCGCCTTCCAGTTCACCGCCACCACCCGCAGCATCTCCGCGAAGGCCAGCGTCACCAATGAGAAATACGGCCCGCGCAGCCCGTAGCGGAACGAGAGGTAGCCCGCGAAGAGGCCGAAGGCGGCGGCGAGCGCCCCGCCCGCCACCATGCCGAGCCAGGGAGTGAGACCGAGCTGGAGGAAGAGCAGGGTCGAGGTGTAGGCGCCGATCCCGAAGAAGGCGGCGTGGCCGAAGGAGAACTGCCCGCCGTAGCCCCCGAGGATGTTCCAGCACGCGCCGAGATAGCCGAAGAAGAGGATGCTGATCAGCACCTCGAGGGCGTACTTGGGCAGGAGCGGGGGCACCGCGGCCAGCAGGGCCAGCGCGAGCGCGATCGCGAGCCTAGCGACCACGGCGCGCTCCGAACAGACCCTCCGGACGCAGGAGCAGCACGATCACGAAGAGGCCGAACACCACGAGCTGCTTGAGCGAGCCGGGCAGGAACGCGGCCCCCAGCGATTCGGCCAGCCCCACGATGAAGCCGCCCAGGAGGGCGCCCAGGAAATTGCCCATGCCCCCCAGCACCACGACGACAAAGGCCATGATGTTGAAGCTCTCGCCCACGTCGGGGGCCACGTAGAAGAACGGGGTCACCAGCGCCCCGGCCACCGCCACGCAGGCGGAGCCGATGCCGAAGGCCACCCCCCGGATTCGGGAGACGTCGATGCCGACGAGCATCGCGCCCTCGGCTTCCTCCGAGAGCGCCCGGATCGCCTTGCCCGCGTCGGTCATGCGCAGGAACGCCCAGAGGGCGAGCGCGATCAGCACCGCCCCGCCCGCCGCGATGAGCCGCGGTACCTCGACCAGCACGTCGGCCACCATGAAGGAGGCCCCCGAGTAGGGGACCCGCACGGTGCGGAAGTCGCCCTGCCAGAGCACGAGGGCCAGGTTCTCGAAGAAGAGGGCCAGGCCCAGGGTGAGCAGGAGCTGGTTGTGCTCGGCGGCCGCGCGGTTGGGCTCGATGACGATGCGCTGGATCAGGACGCCGATGCCGAAGAAGAGCGGGCCGGTGACGAGGATCGAGAGGTAGGGATCCAGCCCCAGCAGCACGAAGAGCCAGTAGGAAGCGTACATGCCGAGCATCATCACCGCGCCGTGGGCGAAGTTGATGATGCGCAGCACGCCGAAGATCAGCGAGAGCCCGCTCGCCACGAGCCCGTAGACGCCACCCAGCAGCAGGCCGCTGACGACGGCCTGGAAGAAGAGCCAGGTCACCTCGCGGCGACTAGCCCTTCCACTTGGGGACCGGGAACACCGGCTTGGCCTCGACGAAGCGCGCGGGCCCCACCACCACCGGCTTGCCGCCCTGCACCTGCAGCAGCGCGGGAGTGGCATTGACGTTCTCGCCCGCCTCGTCGAACTTGATCGCGTCCTGGGTCAGGATGTGGTCGGTGAGGTTGGTCTTGCTGATCGCGTCGCGGACCTTCTCGCGGTCCGTCGAGGCGGCCCGCTCGAGCGCGTCCTTGAGCACGAACGCCACCTGGTACCCCTGCACCCCGTGGTTGGACATGACCGAGTTGAAGCGCTTCTGGTAGGCCTCGAATACCGCGCGGGCGCGCGGGCTCTGGGGGTTGTGCCAGTAGTTGCCGTCGAAGAGGTGGTCGGTGAGCTCGCGGTTCTCGGTGATGAACCGGGGATTCGAGTAGGCCGCGTTGGCCAGCCCGACCAGGGCGTGGACGCCGATGCGGAGCTTCGCCGCGGTCTCCGCGATGATCTTGGAGTCGCCGTAGTACCCGCTGATCACGAGCAGGTCCGGCCGCGCCGCCTTCACCTTCGACAGCTCCGCGGTGAAGTCGGGCGAGCGCAGGTTGTAGGGCACGCGCTGCACCAGCTCGTAGCCCATCTTGCCCGCGAAGGCCTCGACGTGATTGCCCATGGTGGTGCCGAAGTTGCCGTCCTCGTGCATCATGGCCACCCGCTTGATCGGAGTGCCCGCGGCCTTGGCCATCTCGGCCATGTTCCCCACCGTCAAGGTCGCCATCGCGCGCGCGTTGGGCTGCATGCGGAACGTGTAGCGGAGCCCGCCCTCCAGGACGTTGTCGGCCACCGTGGCCAGGAGCAGGAACGGGGTCTTGTTCTTCTCGGTGACCTGGCGGACCGAGAACGCGACCAGGCTCGAGAAGGGGCCGATGATCGCGGTGACGCCCTGGTCGATCAGGCGCGCCGCTTCCGAGTTGCCCAGCTCGACCTTGTTCTGGGTGTCGCCGGGCAGCAGGGTGATCTGCGCCCCGCCGAGCGACTTGATGCCGCCCGCCCCGTTGATCTCGTCCACCGCCTGCTGCAGCCCGTTGAGCGCGAGCTGCGCCTCGAACGCGAGCGGCCCGGTCACCGGAAGGATGTAGCCGACCTTCACCTCGCGGGATTGCGCACGCAGGAACGCGGGCGCGGCGAGGGTGGCCGCGCCCGCGGCGCCCAGGGTCGTGAGGAAACGGCGCCGGGCGATCCGCGTGGTGGTGTCGTTCGACATCGTGTCCTCCGGAGGAAAATCGAGTGGGTGGATGGCGGCGAGCCTAGCATCCACCCCCTACCCTGTCAACGCGCGGACCGTCGCGCGGGACGCGCGCGCTCACCATCGCCGCATGCGGGCGCGCGAGATCTTCCCGGCGCGGCCCGCTCGGGATTCGCGCGCGTGGCGCGCGTGCACATCGACGTGGGTCTCCGCGCGCGCCGACGCGATCACGAAGCGCCACGCCGCGATGCCCGGCCGCGTGACCATCGTGCCGACGTCTTCCGCGTCACGCCACGCTCACGCGTGGGCGCGGGCGCGCATGCGGCGGCGCGCGCAGGGCCGCGGGAGCCCGCCGCGCCACGCGCCCGGGCGTGGCGGCGGGACCGGCGTGGGCCGGCCAGCCTGGCGGCCGCAGACCGGCGGGCCGTTCATCCACAGCTATCCACAGGTTTTCCCGTATCCCCAGCCTGCCCACATCTTGGGGATAACCCGGCGCGGGACCGCTACTCATAGGGGGTGACGCAATAAGGTCAGAAGCCGAAAAGGTACATGTTGACTGGGGTTTGCGCTTCGACTAGAGTACCCCCTGTTCCCCCGCTACATAGCCTGTCCCCACGGAGGCGGATCGGTTCATGATCACGGTTCCTGCGCACCGCGTGAAACAGTTCGGGGTGGAGTTCTTCCAGGCCTCGTTCTCGGCCAAGGACATCGACCGGCTCGTGAAGTTCGAGGTCCTGGGTTACAGCGGGGCCGAGGAGCCGCCCAAGGGAAAGCAGCGCGCCAACCGGGCGCGGGTGAACTGGGAGGCGCTCGAGAAGCGGATCGGCGAGAGCGAGACCGCCTACCAGCGCCCGGTCATCCGCCGGAAGATCGACGAGCTCGTGAACTACTACCGTGACTGCAAGGACGCGGGGACCCTGCCCGCCATCCCCGGCGCGGTGATCATCACCTCCGAGAAGCGCTTCACGTTCACCCCGATGGCGAGCCAGCACGACCTGGGGCTGCTGCAGATCCCGGAGGAGCACGGCGTGCTCCGCGTGCTGGACGGCCAGCACCGGCTGCTCGCTCTGCACGCCCTGACCCAGGCCGGCGAGAACCTCGGCATCGAGGTGCCCGCGGTGCTCTTCGACCGGCTGGACGCGCGCCAGATCGTCGAGCTCTTCGTCACGATCAACGCCAAGCACACGCGGCTCAACCCCTCGCACATCGTGAGCCTCGCCGGGCGCAAGCTCTATCCCGATCCCAACCAGGCCCTCGCCCACGACGTGATCCGCTCGCTGAACGAGGACGAGACCTCCCCGCTCGCGGGCGACATCAAGATGCTCGGCACCGGCCGCGGGCGCGTCTCGCAGGCCCCGCTCGCCGAGGAGATCGTCGACTTCCTGGACGCGGTGGAGAAGATCGGCGGCGGCGCCCGTATGAACGAGGTGCGCCACAACGCCAAGCGCTTCTTCCTCAACTACATGAAGGCGGTGGCCGGAGTGTTCCCGACCGCGTGGGCCGGGCGCAAGTACTCGATCAAGACCGGGGCGGCTCTGCGCGCGTTCATCCGCGTGGCCCCCGACGTGATGGCCCGCGCCCGCGAGCTCAAGCGCGACGCCTTCGACTTCCACGCCATCCGCGAGGCGGTCAAGCCCTGGGGCGACCGCCTCCGGGACCGCCGCTTCGAGACCGAGGGCGAGTGGAAGAACAAGCTGCAGGGGGGAACGCGGGGCACCGTCGAGGCGCTCACCCGCGAGCTTCGCGAGGGGCTGCGCGGCTAGAAACTAGTGCGCTTCTAGCTTGAAGTTGGCCGCGAGGATATCGAAGGTCTTCTGCCCCGCGGGAAGCTGGGCGGTCACGGTGTCGCCGACCTTCTTGCCGATGATGGTGCGGGCAAGCGGGGACATGATCGAGATCAGGCCGCGCTTGGGATCCGCCTCGTCCGACCCCACGATCTGGTAGATCGCCTCCTTCCCGTCCTCGTCCTCGAGCCTCACGGTGGAGCCGAAGGTGACCCGGTCCCCGGAGGTGGGCGGGTCGATCACCTCGGCGGTGCTGACCTTGCTCTCCAGATCGGAGATGCGCGCCTCGACGAAGCCCTGCCGCTCGCGCGCCGCGTGGTACTCCGCGTTCTCGCTGAGGTCGCCGTGGGCCCGCGCCTCCGCGATCGCCCGCACGATGTTGGGCCGCTCCTTCTTGAGCCGCTCCACTTCCTCCCGCAGGCGTTCGTAGCCCGGGCGCGTCATCGGCGTGCGCTGGACGCTCATGACCCAACTACCTCGTCGCTCCGCTTCACCTCGGCGAGGAAGCCGTTGAGGCTCCCCAGGTGCGTGCGGTGAACCTGGTCGTGGGGGATGACCGCGCCGTCGGGGCCCTTGACGTCCATGGCCGCGGTGGCGTCGGAGAGCAGCGTCACCGAGAAGCCCCGATGGGCCGCCTCCCGGGTGGTGGTGTCGCAGCACATCTGGGTCATGAACCCGGAGACGATCACCCGCTCGATGCCAAGATCCCGCAGCGCGGATTCGAGCGGCGTGTTCGTGAACGAGCCGGGGAGGTGCTTGGTGATCACCGGCTCGCCCGCCGCGGGCTGGCGGCCCCGGGCCGCCGGCTCTCGTGCACGATGTGGAAGACCGGCATCCGCTGCGCGCGCGCCCAGCGCAGAGTCTCCGCGATGCGCGCCACCGCCTTGGGCCCGTCCGGCAGCACCACCTTCCCGATCGGGGCGAAGTACTCCTGCTGGGCGTCGATGATGATGAGCGCGGTCTTGTCCATCGCGAGGCCCCGTTCGTTCAGCGGGTGAGGGTGGCGGGCTGACCGCCGACCTGGACCTTCGAGTCCGCGAGCCGGCCCCGGATCCAGTTGTCCCACGCGAGCGCGCGCTTCTGCTCGAGGACCTGCTTCTCCAGCTCCGGGCGCTCCTTCTCGAATCCGTCGGGGGCGGCGGCCGCGCGCTCCAGCGTCTTGACCACGTAGACGCCCCCGTCGGCGCGCACCGGCTCCGCGACCTGGCCCGCGGGCGTCTGCAGCGCGGCCACGAGCACGCCGCCGGGCAGGCTGCCCCGCTCCTTCGGCGGCTCCGCGCGCGAGAACAGCGGGATGCTCCCGGTGGTGAAGCCGTCGCCCTTGGCGGCCGCCGCGAAATCCCCGCCCTTGGCCAGGGTGGCGACCAGGGCCTTCGCCTTGTCGGTCACCTGCTGCTCGGCCCGCTCCCGCTTGATGGCCTCCAGGACGCGATCCCGGATCTCGGCCACCGGCGGCACCCCGGCCGGGACCTGCTGCACGACCTTGACGATCGCGAAGCCGCCCGCCGTCTTGATCGGCGTGGAGACACCGCCCGCCGCGAGTCCGAAGAGCGTCTCGTCGAGCTCGGCCGAAGGTGACCTCCTGGGCCTCGAGCCCGAGGCGCTTGGCCTCCGCGGGGAAGTCCTTGGCGGAGAGCAGGATGGCCCGCACCTCGTCGGCCCGCGTCTGCGCGGCCTGCTCGCTCTTCTGCGCGCCGAGCGTCTCCTTGATCTTGGGGGCGACCTCCTTGAGGGGAGTCTTGCCGCCCTCCTTGACGTCGATCACCCGGATCGCGTGATAGCCGAAGGGGGTACGAACGGGTTCCGAGATCTCTCCCTTCTTCAGGGCGAAGGCGGCCTGCTCGAAGGGCGCCACCAGCTCCCCCGGCCCCACGAAGCCCAGGTCACCGCCCTGGACCGCGCTCGCCTTGTCCTCGGAGAGCTCGCGCGCGAGCTTGCCGAAGTCCTCGCCGCCCTTCGCGCGCTTGATGACGTCCTCGACCTTCGCCTTCGCCGCGTTCTCCGCGTCGCTGCCGCCCACCGGGGGCACCCGCACGAGCACGTGGGCCACCCGCAGGCGCTTCGGCTCCTCGAACTCGGCGGCGTGCTCCTTGTAGAAGGCCTCCGCCTCCGCGTCCGACACCGCGACCGCGAGCTTCTTGGGGTTCACCAGCACGTACTGCAGCTTCCGCTTCTCGGGCTGGCTGAACTGCGCCTGGTGCACCTTGACGTAGGGCTCGAGGTCCGCGTCGTCCACCTTGACCGCGGCCATCACCGGTTTCACGTCCGCGTAGGCCCACGCGGCGCGCACGCGCTCGTTCCGCTGGCGGTAGGCCTGCTGGACCTCCTCGTCGGACACCTTCACGCCCTGCTTGATCAGCATCTCCATCTTGCGGCGCACGAGCTGGCGGCGGACCTCGTTCTCGAACTCGCCCGGATCGAGCCGGAGCTGCTTCAGCACCTTGAGGTATTCGTCGCGCGAGAATCGCCCGGCCTCCTGGAACTCGCGGATCTGCTGGATGGTGGTCCGGAGCTCGTTGTCGCTCACGAGCACGCCTTCCTTGCCCGCGCCCTGGATCACCACCGCCTCGGTGACGAGCTCGTTGACCACCTGCTGCGAGAGGCCGAGCCGCTCCGCGAGCTCGGGGGTGAGGCGCTGGCGGGACATCCGCTCGTAGGCCGCGATCATGTTGGTCTGGGCGCGCCGGAACCGCTCGAACGGGATCTCCTCGCCGTTGACCACCGCCACCGTGTTGGCCCGGGCCCCGCCGGAGGGTCCGCCGCCCCAGTAGAAGAGCACGCCCGAGGTCAGGATGAAGACCACCACGACGATCAGGAGCACGATCTTCAGGCTCCTGGCATATTCACGCATCACGCTGATCACGGCCACGACCTCCTGGAGGACTCTTTGGTGAACGCGGTCAAGGCCTTAGCCTACCACAGCCCGCCGGGCGTCCCGGCCGGCCTCAGCCGAGGAGCCGGCGCTGGATCAGGGGCAGGGCGAAGTAGATCACGAAGGCGAGCGCGGTCAGGTACATCATCGGCGCCACCTCGCGCCCGCGGCCGCGCACGAGCTTGATGAAGCAGTAGCTCACGAACCCGGCCCCGATGCCGTTGGTGATCGAGTAGGTGAACGCCATCATGGTCAAGGTCAGCAGGGCCGGGAACCCCTCCTCGAAGTCGTCGAAGGGGATCTCGCGCACCACGCGGCTCATCAGGTAGCCGACCACGATGAGGGCCGGCGCGGTGGCCTGGGCCGGCACCACCCCGGCGAGCGGCGCGAAGAACAGCGCGAGCAGGAAGCAGGCGCCGGTCACCACCGAGGCGAGCCCGGTGCGGGCGCCCGCCGCGACGCCCGCCGCCGACTCGATGTAGGTGGTGGCCGAGGAGGCGCCCGCGGCGCCCCCCGCCACCGCGGCCAGCGAGTCCACGAGCAGGACGCGATTGAGACGCGGCAGGCGGCCGTCGGGCGTGAGCCAGCCCGCCTCCCCGCCGATCCCGATCACGGTGCCCATGGTGTCGAAGAAGTCGGAGAGCATCAGCGAGAAGATCGTGACCAGCGCGGTGATGACCCCGAGCCGGACGAAGACCGAGAAGTCGAAGCCGGCGCCCAGGCTCGAGAAGTCGGGCATCGCGACCAGCGCGGCCGGCCACACCGCCTGCCCGGGAATCGGGAAGGCGCGCCCTCCGCTGACTGCGTTCACCGCGATGGCGAGGCCGGTGCTCACGAGGATACCGACGAGGAGCGCCCCGCTGGATCGTCTCGCGGTCAGCCACACCGTCAGCAGCAGCCCGAAGAGCGCCACCGCCACCGGGGTGGCGGTCAGATCGCCCAGGGTGACCGGCACGCCCGGCGGGCCCGGCTTCACGATGCCCGCCGCGCCCAGCCCGATGAAGAGGATGAACAGGCCGATCCCCACGCCGATGGCACGCTTCAGCGACACCGGGATCGCGTGCATGATCGCCTCGCGAAATCCGGTGAGCACCAGCACCGTGATCGCGAGCCCCTCCAGCAGCACGACCCCCATCGCGGCCGTCCACGGCAGCTTGAGGGCGGCCACGAGCTGGAAGGCGACGATCGCGTTGATCCCCATGCCGGAGGCGATCGCCAGCGGGTAGTTGGTGGCGAGCCCCATCGCGATCGTCATCACACCCGCCACGAGACAGGTGACCGCCTGGGTGGCCGCGAACGACGGTCCCTGCCCGGCGAGCGGCGGAATACCCGCGAACGAGAGGATCGCGGGATTGACGAAGATGATGTAGGCCATCACCATGAAGGTGGTGAGGCCGCCGCGCACCTCGCCGCCCACCGTGGTGCGCCGCCGGCTCAGCTCGAACCAGCGCTGGAGCACCGATCAGTCGCTTTCCGGGTCCGCCACTCGCGGGAGGGACACGCCCTCTTCCGGCACCACGCGGCGGGCCACCGTGAGGAACCCGGTGTGCGCGACCATCCGGTGGAACGGCCGCACCGACGTGCCGTCGATGTTCCACGGCCGCAGCAGCGTCTCGAACGTCTCGACGAGCGCGTAGCCGCGGTGGCGCCGGAGGGTCTCGGTGAGGGTGTGCGACTGGATGATCGTCGGCAGGTACGAGAGGAAGATCCCGCCGGGCCGGAGCACGGTCGCCACCAGATCCACGAGGCGCCAAGGCTCGGGCAGGTCGAAGACCGCGCGGTCCACCGGCTCCTCCTCGGGGAGCCCGTCCTCCACCGGGCGGATGCGTACGTTCAGGTTACCGACCTCGCCCATCCGCAAGTGGATGTTGGCCAGCGCGCGGCGGCAGAAGTCCTCGCGCTGCTCGTAGCTCACCACGCGGCCCTCCGGGCCCACCGCGCGGAGCAGCGCGAGGGTGAGCGCGCCCGAGCCCATGCCCGCCTCGAGCACGCGGGCGCCCGGGAAGATGTCGGCCCAGAACATGACCATCGCGAGGTCCTTCGGGTAGATCACCTGCGCCCCGCGCGGCATGTCGAGCACATACTCGGCGAGCGTGGGCCGCAGCGCGAGATAGCGCGTGCCCTTGGAGGTGCGCACCCAGGAGCCGTCGGGGTGCCCGATGATGGCCTCGTGGGTCACCCAGCCCCGATCGGAGTGGTAGGTGTCGCCCTTGCGCAGCAGCAGCAGATGCCGCCGACCGCGCTGGTCGATCAGCAGGACCTGCTCGCCGTCCTGGAATTTATCCAATGCCACCGGTCTTGGGATCCGGGAGGAACAGGGCGACCAGGAATCCGGCCAGCGGCATGACCGCGGAGATACCGAGGGCCGCCGTGAGCCCCCAGTGATCGGCCACCCAGCCGAGCGCGCTCGCGCCGATACCGCCCGCGCCGATCGCGAAGCCGACGATGAGCCCGGAGGCCATGCCCGGGTTCCGGGGCAGGTAGGCCTGGCCGAGGACCACCGACACCGTGAAGGTGGAGACGAGCACGAAGCCCAGCAGGGCCAGGAGGACGAACACGAGCGCGCCGCTGCGCACGAACAGGAAGCCCACCGCGAGCGGGGTGGCGAGCAGGAACACGCTGACCACGTAGCGCCGCACGCCGACCCGATCCGCCACCGGCCCGGCCGCAAGGGTGCCGATGACGCCCGCGCCCAGGAAGACCGCGAGGAGCGTCCCGACCAGCCGCGGGTCACCCTGCAGCACGTCCCTCCAGTAGAACGGCATGAAAGTCGTGAACCCGAGCTGCGTCCACGAGCGGATCGCGACCACCAGGATCAGCAGGCTCATCGCGCCCACCATGGTCTGGGCGCCCGCCGCGCTCGCACGATCCCGCGCCACCGTGGGCGCGGGCGCGGACAGGCGGGGCAGCACCGCGGTGAGCAGCGCGGCCACGAGCAGGCCGGGAACCAGCATGCCGAGGCTGCCGGGCAGACCGTAGGTGGTGAGCAGCACGGTGAGCAGCGGCGGGCCCAGCGCGATCCCGATATTGCCGCCGGTCGAGAAGATCGAGACGCCGGTGGCCTTGCGGTCGCCCGCCACCGCGGTGGCGGTGCGGTAGCCTTCCGGATGGTAGGCGGCCACGCCGAAGCCGGTGATCACCACCAGCGCCAGCACCGCGCCGTAGGACGGCGCCAGGCCGAGGAAGCCCAGACCCACCGCGGAGAGCAGCACCGAGATCGGCAGCAGCCAGCGCCGCGCGGTCTTGTCGGCCAGGTAGCCGAAGAGCGGCTGGATCAGCGACGAGGTGATGTTCGCGGCCAGGACGATCAGGCCGGTGGCCGCGTACGAGAGATTGAGCGCGTCCTTGAGGAACGGCAGGATGACCGGGAACGAGCCCTGGTTGATGTCGATGACCATGTGGCCCAGGGCCAGGAAGCTCAGCAGCCGGATGTCCGGCTTGACGCGGACGGCGGGGGCGACGGGAGCGGCCGGCGCGCGCAGGGCGACGGCCGCGGCAGACGAGTCAGGAGTCATAGGGCCCTATGCTACACCAGGCGAGAGGGACCGTCAGATCCCGAAGGCGTCGAGGCCGGTGATGTCGCGGCCCACGATCAGGGTGTGGATGTCGTGGGTGCCCTCGTAGGTGTTCACCGTCTCCAGATTCATCATGTGCCGGATGATCGGGTGCTCGTCCACGATGCCGGCCGCGCCCAGGATGTCCCGCGCGAGGCGCGCGCCGTCGAGCGCCATCTGCACGTTGTTCATCTTGGCCATCGAGATCTGCTGCGCCCGCACGCGCCCCGCGTCCTTCAGCTGGCCGAGGCGAAGGCAGAGGAGCTGGGCCTTGGTGATCTCGGTGATCATCCACACCAGCTTCTGCTGCACGAGCTGGAACGAGCCGATCGGCTTGTTGAACTGGATGCGCTGCTGGGAGTACTGCAGCGCCCAGTCGTAGCAGGCCATCGCCGCGCCGATGGCGCCCCACGCGATGCCGTAGCGCGCCTGGGAGAGACAGGAGAGCGGGCCCTTGAGCCCCTTCACCCCGGGCAGCTTGTTCTCCAGCGGGATGCGGCAGTCCGCGAAGGCGAGCTCGGAGGTGATGGACGCCCGCATCGAGAACTTCCCGTGGATGTCGATCGTGCTGTAGCCGGGGGTGCCCTTCTCCACCAGGTAGCCCCCGATCTCACCGTCGTCGCCCTTGGCCCACACCACCGCGACCTCGGCGGCCGAGCCGTTGGTGATCCAGAGCTTGGTGCCGTTGAGCACGTACTCGTTGCCCTTCTTGAGCGCGCGGGTCTTCATTCCGCCCGGGTCGGAGCCGTGGTCGGGCTCGGTGAGGCCGAAGCAGCCCAGCGCGGCGCCGGCCTGCAGCCGCGGGAGCCACCGCTCCTTCTGGGCGTCGGAGCCGTAGCTGTAGATCGGGTACATGACGAGGCCGCTCTGCACCGAGGCGAAGGACCGCAGGCCCGAATCCCCGCGCTCCAGCTCCTGCATGATGAGCCCGTAGGCCACGTTGTCGAGGCCGGCGCAGCCGTAGCCCTTCAGCGTGGCCCCGAACACCCCCATTTCCCCCAGGTCCCGGGCCAACTCCATGGGGAAGGTCTCGTCGCGGTGGTGCTGATTCACGATCGGGAGGAACTTCGCCTCCACCCAGTCGCGCACCGCGTCGCGCATCATCCGCTGCTCTTCGGTCAGGAGCTCGTCGAACCCGTAGTAATCCACGCCGCGAAACTGTTCCATACGCTGTCCTTGCTCGAGCTGGGGTTAGAGGTTGGTGGGATGCGCGGGCCGGTCCTCGCCGAGCGCCTCGTTGAGGGCGCGGGCGAGCTGCTGATCGTGCTCATGGCTCATCGCGAAGATCCGGCACTGGGCCACCTTGCCGGGCAGGTACTTCAGCAGCTCCTTGAGCGGCTCGGCCGAGACGCTGCGGTCGGCCGCGTCGTAGACGTAGATCTGCCGGTCCTTCATGCCGATCGGGTTCAGCGGGCGCGGGTCCTGCTGGGCCATGTCGATCTTGAACGGGAAGTTGCGGAGCCCGGGCGGCAGCAGGTCCTTCACCCGCTGCTCGACCTCCTCCGCCTTCATGAAGCTCTGCCCCCGCCGCGGCTCGAAGAGATCGAGGACCACCTCGTGGGACATCCGCCACTTGAGCCGGCGGTCGAGGATCTGCCGCCACTCGCGGCCGAGGTCCCGGCGCTCCCCGTCGTCCGAGTGCTCCCAGCGCCCGACCTCCTCCAGCAGCGTCCACTCCGTCATGTTGAGATACGGCTGGAGCTCCTTGTTGAGGTCGTGCGGGAAGATCAGCCGCATGGTGTCGCGGAAGATGTCCTTCAGGTGCAGGTCGATGCCGCGGGTGGTGCGGTGATAGTAGACGTTGGTGTAGAGGTAGAACCGCGCGTTCAGGAACATGATGAACGCCTGGATGCCGCCGCGATCGAGGGTGAGCCCCTTCTCGCTGAAGAAGGAGTAGTACATGATGCGCTCGATGTCGATCGGGCCCACCGCGACCCCGCACATGTAGGAGTCGCGCAGCACGTAGTCCATGTTGTCGGCGGTGTAGATGCCCGAGAGCAGCGGCTTGAGATGCGCGAGCCAGCGCGGGTGCTCCGCGGTGGGGAACGTGTAGCTCTTGCCCATCAGGTAGCAGATCCACTCGGGGTCGATGCGCTCGCCGCTCTCGAAGGGGCCCGACGGGCTGCGGCGCAGCCCCCGGATCAGCTCGCCGAGCTCTTCCCGGATGATGCGCTGCCCGACCTTCTCGTGGGTGAGATCGAAGTCGGCGAGGAAGTTGTCGTCGAAGAAGTGACCGAAGGGGCCGTGGCCCACGTCGTGGAGCAGGCCCGCCATGCGGAGCAGCTCCTCGAAGAGCGGGGCCGACGGCGCGTCGGAGAACTCGGCCCGGAGGGAGGCGTGGAGCTGCTGGGCGAAGCGGCCGGCCAGGTGCATCGCGCCCAGCGAGTGCTGGAAGCGGCTGTGCTCGGCGGCCGGGAACACCCAGCGCGCGGACTGCAGCTGCGGCACCCGCCGCAGGCGCTGCATCCAGGCCGAGTCGATGAGGTCCTGCTCGGTCGCCTCCCCGGGCGCCCCGTCGGGACGCGTGTACAGGATGTACTGGTGAATCGGGTCGGCGATGAGACCGCGACCCTGGTAGGTGTCCACGCCCTTCATGGCTAGAGCCTAACCTACTTGTCGGAGGTGCGATAGAAACGGTAGCGGTCCATCGGGCGGACCGTGATCGCCTCCGTCGCCCCGGCCCGGCGCACAATGACGCGCACGTCCTGATCCATCGGCGCCTGCCACAGCTCGCGGTAGAACTCCTCGCGGCTCGCCACCTGCCGCCCGTTGAGCTGCACGATCACGTCACCCGCCCGCAGCCCCGCGGCCCGCGCCGGGCTGAGCGGCGACATGCCCGCCACCACCACCCCGCCGGCCACCGACTCCGTGTACAGGCCGAGCCAGGGCCGCGGCGCGCGGCTCATCACGCGGCCCTGGGCCAGCAGCTCGTCCTTGCCGGCCAGGAACTTCTCCATCGGGATGGCCAGGTTGACGTGGGGCGCCTCTCCCAGGCGCAGCGAGGTCACGCCGATCACACTGCCCGCGGTGTTGACGAGCGCGGCCCCCCCGAAGGCGGCGTTGTACGGCGTCACGATGAAGGCGCGGTCCAGCATGTACTCCCAGGCGGCGGCGAACGGCCGCACCGCCTGCACGCGGCTCGGCGTGGCCACCAGATCGCCGTTGTCGGACACACCCACCGTCCCGGTCGCGTCCCCGGCGGCCACCGCCGTCGAATCGCCCAGGACCGCGGCCGGCCAGGGCCCCGGCCCCTCGAGCCGGGCCACGCCCACACCGACCTCGAGGTCGAGCCCGACGAGCCGCGCGGGCACCTTGCGCCCGTCGCGGAGCGAGACCTCGATGCGCGAGGCGTCGAGCAGGACGTAGCTCACGGTCAGCAGATAGCCCTGGTTGGCGTCGAAGATGACCCCACTGCCCCAGCGCTCGACGCCGAGCGTGGCCGCCGACGGCCGATCGCGCGGCACGTCCACCCGGATGCCCACCACCGCCGGCTCGACGCGGCGAATGTGCGAGGCGAGCGGTGAGACCTGGCGGGGATCGAGGCGCGGGGTGGCGTCGCGGGGCGCGGCGGCCGCGGGGACGGCCAGGGCGAGCAGGGCGACGGCGGCCCAGCGGATCGACGCGCACGCCATGACGGTTATCGCGCGGTGTACTGCGCCTGGTAGTACTGCCGGAAGGCTCCCGACTTGATCGGCTTCCACCACGCGTCGTGCGTGCGGTACCACTCCACGGTCGCGGCCAGCGCCTCGTCGAAGGTCGCGGCGGGTCTCCAGCCGAGGGCGTGGACCTTGCCAGAGTCGAGCGCGTAGCGGCGATCGTGCCCGGGCCGGTCGGCCACCGGCGTGATGAGACTCTCCGGCTTGTCGAGCAGGCTCAGGATCCGGCGCGTGAGGGTCACGTTCTGCACTTCCGCGGCCCCGCCGATGTTGTAGATCTCCCCGTCCAGGCCCTTGCGGAGGACAAGGTCGATCGCCGCGCAGTTGTCCAGCACGTAGAGCCAGTCGCGCACGTTGCGACCGTCGCCGTACAGCGGCAGCGGCCGGTCCTCGATCGCGTTGGTGACGAAGAGCGGGATGACCTTCTCCGGGTACTGGTAGGGACCGAAGTTGTTGCTGCTGCGGGTGATGATCACGGGCAGCCGATGCGTGGTCCAGTAGGCGCGCACCAGGAGATCGGCCGCGGCCTTCGAGGCCGAGTAGGGATTCGACGGGTTCAGCGCGTCCCCCTCGCGGGCCGCCCCCTCCGCGATGCTTCCGTAGACCTCGTCCGTGCTCACCGCGAGGAAGCGGCCGATCCCGAGCTCGCGCGCGGCCTCCAGCAGGGTGAAGGTACCCATCACGTTGGTGCGGAGGAAATCGTCCGCGCCCAGGTTCGACCGGTCCACGTGGGTCTCGGCCGCGAAGTGCACCACCGCGTCCGTCCCCCGCATCGCCTCGCGGACCGCCACGCCGTCACCGATGTCGCCCTTCACGAAGCGGTAGCGGGGATCCGTCTCGACGTCGCGGAGATTCTCGAGGTTGCCCGCGTAGGTGAGCTTGTCGAGATTGAGGACCGAGTCGCCCGGATGGTGCGCCAGGACGTGGCGGACGAAGTTGGAGCCGATGAAGCCGGCGCCTCCGGTGACGAGGATCTTCACGCTAGCCCCGCGTGACGTCCCAGATGTCGGCCCCGGCGAAGTCCCAGGGCAGCCGCCCCTCCTCGGTCTGATCGGGATCCGGCGAGAACTGGACGTCCACGAAGTAGAGGATGCGCCCGCGGGTGGCCGCGAGGTTCTTCACCCCGTGCGCGACCCCCGGCGGGATCCGCAGCAGCCGCGACTGGCCGTCACCCAGCACGACCCGGCGCTGCGCGCCGCGGGTCTTCGTATCAGCCCGGACGTCGAGCAGGACCACGAGCATCTTGTCGTCGGGGGGCACGAACCACACGTCGGTCTGCCGGCGATGCAGGTGGAACGCCTTGATCACGCCCGGGTCCATCTCGCTGTAGTTCACCTGGCGGCACTCGAAGCCGGGCAAGGCCGCCACGACACCGTGCTGCAGCCGGACCAGCTCCATGAAGGAGCCGCCGTCGTCGGTGAACCGCTTGAGCTCCACCACCTGCACCCCGGCGATCTCGGGCGCGGGCCCGTAACTCTGGAGCGCGAAAGCGCGCTTGGCGGCGTCGCTGAGCTCGATCGGGTCTTGGGACGCCATCAGATCAGCCCGACCTCGCTGCGATCGCCCAGCATGAAGTTGAAGGAGCGCGGCTTCGACGCGGTCCGGTAGATGGACACGTTGCGCCCGATCAAGCTCGACTCGATGCGGCCGCCCACGTCGGTCACGCTCGCGCCCTCGAGGAGGATGGAGTGCTCCACCTCGCTGGCCCGCAGCACCACCCGATCCCCGATCGACGTGAACGGCCCCACGTAGGCGCTCTCGATGACCGCGTCGCGGCCGATGATCGCGGGCCCGCGCACCGTGCTCCGGATCACGCGCGCGCCCGCCTCGATCACCACGCGGCCCACGATCTCGCTGTCCTCCACGGTGCCGTCGTTGCGCGGCAGGAGCGTGTCGAGGATGATCCGGTTGGCCTCGAGCATGTCCTCGAGCTTGCCGGTATCCTTCCACCAGCCTTCGATGACGTGAGGCCGCACCACGTAGCCCTGGTCGATCAGCCACTGGATCGCGTCGGTGATCTCGAGCTCCCCGCGCGCCGACGGCTTGATCCCCTTGACCGCCTTGAACACCGTCGCGTCGAACATGTAGACGCCGACCAGCCCCAGGTTGGACGGCGGGTCTTTCGGCTTCTCGACCAGGCGCACGACCTGCCCGCCCTTCAGCACCGCGACCCCGAACTGGGTCGGGTCGGGCACCGCGGCGAGCAGGATCTGGCAGTTCGGCTTCTCGTCTCGGAAGCGCGTCACCAGGGGCTCGAGCCGCTCGCGGATCAGGTTGTCGCCCAGGTACATGCAGAATGGATCGGTGCCGAGGAACGGCTCCGAGACGAGCACCGCGTGGGCGAGACCGAGCGGCGCTTCCTGCTCGATGTAGGTGACCGAGACGCCGAAGCGACTGCCGTCACCGACCGCGTCGCGGATCTCCTGCCGGGTGTCCCCGACCACGATGCCGATCTCGTGGATCCCGGAGGCGGCCAGCGCCTCGATCCCATAGAAGAGGATGGGCTTGTTGGCCACCGGGACGAGCTGCTTCGCCGAGGTGAACGTGATCGGCCGCAGGCGCGTGCCACGGCCACCGGAGAGGATTAACCCTTTCATTTAGCGCCCAATTATAGCAGTCTTACGCAGCCCCGAATAGCGAGCCCGGCCGGGCGCGCTAGATCCGACCGGATTGGGTGGTATTATGAACCCACTGATATTGCAGCCGCTTTCTTCAAGGAGCCGGTGATGAAGACGTTGAAGGAGATGCTGGCCGAGGCGCGCGAGGTAGTGCCCGAGCAGGGGCCGGCGGACGTCAAGAAGCGGATCGACGCCGGGGAGCCGCTCGTCCTGATCGACGTGCGCGATCCCGACGAGTACCGCGACGGCTTCATCGAGCCCGCGACCAATATCAGC
>WNFL01115610.1_pt1 | contig 36128 bp, 25 predicted proteins | sample 5400361 | NCBI WGS metagenome assembly WNFL01 (sample SAMN13153351, study PRJNA577476) | soil metagenome | isolation source: 40 cm soil on Douglas fir-dominated hillslope | place: USA:California | collected 2013-09-17
TCGCAGTGACCTGTTCTACCGGTTGAATGTCTTTCCGATTCGGATACCCTCCCTAAGGGAGCGCAAGGAAGATATTCCCCTACTCGTTAGTTATTTCGTTCAGAAGTTCGCAAAACAGATGCAGAAACAAATTGAATCGGTACCTTCTGCAGTGATGAAGGGACTCACGGCTTGGGAATGGCCCGGGAATATTCGCGAATTGGAGAATTTCATTGAACGCGCAGTCATCCTGACGCGCGGCAAGGCACTCGAAGTACCTCTCACAGAACTGCGAAAGACAGAAACCGAGATGGCGGTTGATGCAGTCGTGAACAAGAAGCGAGCGGCTCGCAAAGCATTCAGCTCAGGACCTGATATCAACGCCGGCGCTGAGGAGTACGAAAGGAAGCAGCGCGAGGAAATTATACAGGCGCTTACCACGTGCAAGGGCCGCGTAGGCGGTACGGATGGCGCTGCAATCCGATTGGGTATCAGCCGAACTACACTCATTTACCGAATGAGAAGGCTTGGAATCTACGCGAAGCTGTATTCCTGAAAAGTGTCTGCGCTGCTCCCGGGGCACCTCTTCGTTAGATCATCTTCATGAACATTTCGCTGCCACGGCCTTTGGAGTTCCTTCGGAGCTCATCGCCGAGCTCGACGCGATCGCCGAAAACGGGCGGGCGGTGGGGATCGAACCACCTAAAACTCTAAAGCCCTTGCCGCTAGCGGATTCTCACCGTCGAACTGCACTGAAAAGACAAAGAGAAAACCGGCTTGCCAGACTTGCCAATTAAGGGCCCCGTGAAAACAGCTAAGTGATTGTGGCGCCTTGCCTTAGCTTATTTTCCCCACTGTTCGCAACGAGGAGGCCGGGGGTTCGAATCCCCTCTCGTCCACCAGATTTCAAAGGCTTACACTGTTTTTTCAGACCACGTGGTCCTCGTTTTGCCAGCTAACGAGCGCGCCGGGAAATCCAAGTGATTGCAGCACGGTACTTTAGCTTGGGAGTGCCTCGTTACCCACGAGGATATCCTCCTGCCTGTCACACAGGAGGTCGCGGGCTCGAGTCCCAACGTTTCCGTCACAATTCAGTCTCGCCTGCAACCTGAACTTCGGGCCCGGAATAACTTCCGATTCGCCCAGAATGGGGTCGGACGATCCGAGTCGAATCAAAAGCAATTTCCCTCAACCGGACTTCTGGGAAGTTACAAACGCCCTCGCATCCTCCCATCCCATTCACTACCGAAGAGCCCCCGATTCCAGATCGGCTACCACGGACCTTTAAATTTGAACCCGGCTTCTCGACTCAGACGTTCAACCGTGTCGAGGTAGCGTGCAAAAGAGCAGGCGCAACCGACACCATCGAAGTGAGGCTTGCAACCTGACGTTAGTCACTATAATGTTAGCGTGACTATCGAAATGCAGGCAGCGCCACTGGCGGCGCATCATCGCGGAGGACAGGTCTTATGCGCCGTGTAAAAGTCGCCGTGCGACGGCCGACAGCGTCTGTGAGCGCTAATGAGGGCACAAAAAAACGACGCGAGGATCCTAAGTCTGGGAAGGCACCAAAATCCGGACTTCGTGAGCGGAAGAAAGCCCGCCTTCGCCAGCAAATCGTCGAAACGGCATTGCATCTTTTTCGCCAGCGTGGTTATGAAAACACGCGCATTGACGACATTGTTCATACCCTGGAAATCAGCCAGCCTACATTCTTCCGTTATTTTCCAAGCAAAGACGCGGTATTGCGCGAAGTGGGACGCCGTGCGTTTTCTCGCCAGGCCGAAAGCCTGAAGGCCGAGCTATCAGTCAAGGCCACCACGGAACAACGCTTACGCCGATTTTACGAAACTCTAGGAAATGTGACCGAAGTGGGACGACCTCTCTGGCAGGCTGTAATTCTTGCCGGTGCGATGGACCCGGTCCGTTCGCCGGAGTTGCGAGGCGCGGAAGCCGCAACTGTCAGCCTGCTCCGTGAAATCATTGCTGAAGGCCAAAAAAATGGCGAGATTACCTGCGATTTTCCGGTGGTTCACCTCGCCGAATTTATGGAAGGACTTTTCAATACCGTCGTGCGTCAATGGGCCGTAGATCTTACCGGACCTCATAAACTCACCGAGCGAGTGAGAAATGCAGTCGAATTCTTCTTGCGGGGAGCCAAACCTTAGCGAGACATTGATCCGTCTCAGAGGTAGAGAAGTCCTCAATCCATCCGCTGAGAACTGCGTTACGCATCCCAACTTATTCGAGGTGGACGCGATGAAGGCCGCCATCCTGAACGAATTCAAAGAACAACTGAGTATCGAAGAGGTCGCTCGGCCCGCGCCCGGAGCGCATGAGGTGCTGATCGAGGTCCAAGCTTGCGGCGTCTGCCATTCGGACCTGCACGTGGCCAATGGTGATTGGCCCCAGATCGTTCCCATCACCAAAAAACCATTGATTCTCGGGCACGAAATCAGCGGTCGCGTTGTAGAAAAGGGCGCATCCGTCGATCATTTGGAGCTCGGAGACCGCGTTGGCGTTCCCTGGGTGCACTGGACCTGCGGGGAGTGTGAGTTCTGTCGCGAGGGGAATGAGAACCTCTGTGTTAAACAACAAATCACAGGCGTAACCGTGGATGGCGGATACGCTGAATTCGTAAAGGCTCCCGCGAGCCATGCCTTGAAGATTCCCGACGAACTATCTTGCATCGACGCTGCGCCACTTTTCTGCGCGGGCGTCACCGTCTATCGCGCCCTAAGGCACGCCAAAATCCAGCCAGGGCAACGGTTGGCGGTCTTCGGCGTCGGCGGCTTGGGCCACCTGGCTGTACAAATCGGGCAGGGACTGGGAGCGACCGTGAGCGCCATTGATGTGTCCGAAGAAAAACTCGAACAGGCGAGAGGCTTGGGCGCATCCGTCACCCTGAACGCGGCAATCGTGAATGTCGTCAAGGAACTGCGGCGCAGGGGAGGAGTCCATGCCGCGCTTGTGACTTCCGCCGCAAAAGCAGCTTATGACGTGGCATTTCCCTCGGTAAGACCCGGCGGGATTCTCCTCGTCGTCGGCTTGCCTTCTGAATCCTTGTGCTTCCCGCCCATTCTGATGGCGGCCTCCGAGATACGTATCAAGGCTTCTTCAGTCGGCACGCGGCAGGATATGCGCGAACTGTTGGCGATGGCGGCAGCTGGAAAGGTTCGGTGCGAGGTTGCGACGCGTCCGCTTACGCAAGTGAATGAAGTCTTTGAACAACTTACGCACGGGCAAGTCCACGGCCGGATGGTGTTAGTTCCCCGCTAACAATCCTCGACCCCGAGACCCGCCACGAAGCAACCGAGACGCTATGTGCGCCGCCGCACATTCCATCCCCAATTCAGCAACGTTGTTCGCTGGTGGCAGGCTCCCGCCGGTTCGGGGGCTGAATTGCTGAATCGTCTTGACGTTAGTAAATATTATGTGATACGCACTATCATAATTGTGGATGCATCCGTCGAGGGGTATTGAGTCCTTAAGTTCCTGAGGGGTGACGTAAGGTTTCGTGTAGAGCCTCAATGCGAATTGCCGAGCCGGGAATAATCCGGCAGGCGGGTTCGGTTACACCGGTTGTGGCCGGCTCAGGCATGGACTGGTCGTAGGAAGCAGAGCTTAACTTGGTCCAATCTAGCGAAAACTCCGCGATGTGCTCGGTATACCAGGAGGATCTATGAGGTCAACCTTGCTGGCTAGCGCTTTCGCGCTAATAGCGTGGTCGTTTCCGGCGAATCCCGTGGCTCATGCCCAGGGTAGCGGCACATCAGGTGAGATCAGAGGCACGGTGACCGATCCCACTGGAGCTACGGCTCCGAAGGCCACTGTGGAGATAGAAGATGCCGAGAAAGGGATACGGCGGACGGCCGTAACGGGGAGCGATGGCGAGTATCAGGTGACGGGGCTTCCGCCGTCAGCCTACAGCGTGACCGCGCGACTCGCCGGTTTTCAGACGGAGACTCATAAGAATGTAGTGGTCAACGTCGGGCAGACGCTCATTCTGGACTTTCAACTGCGGGTGGCAACCGGCACGACGCATATAGAAGTAACAAGTGAGTCGCCGGCTGTAGAAACCGCCAGGGCCAGCCAGGCCGACACCCTAGTGCAGCAATACATCACCGATCTGCCCATCGGGCGTCGCGACTATCTCACGTTTACCTTGTTGGTGCCAGGCGTCAGCAATTCGAGCACGCTTGCTGACAATGCGGACTTCCGCCCCAAACAGACGCCCCAGAGCGGCCTTTCCTTCTATGGGAGCAACGGCAGAGGGAACAGCGTGACGGTCGATGGCGGGGAAGCCAACGACGACGCAGGCGGCGTCCGCCTCAACCTGAGCCAGGACGCCGTGCAAGAGTTCCAGATTAACCGTAGCAACTATGGAGCCGAGTTAGGTGGAGCGAGCGGCGCGACAATCAATATCGTATCCAAGTCCGGCAGCAACGATTTGCACGGGAGTCTTTTCGGGTTTTTCCGAAACGATTCCATGGATGCCCGCAATCCCTTTGCTTTCACGCAAGCGTTGGTACCGGGCCAAACATTTTCCCTAACAGCACAAGGAAAGCCGATCAAGGATTCCCTGAATCGCCAGCAATTTGGCGGTAACGTGGGATTCCCTATCCGAAGAGACAAGACATTTCTGTACCTGGCTTACGAAGGCCTGCGTTCCGATGCACAGGACTCTGTCCCCCTGCTGACGAACAGCAGTATTTTCGCGCCCACAAATACCCAAAAGACCATTATCGCTAATCTGGCGGCGCAGCCGGTTAGCAATATAGTTCCGTGCATAACAACGAATCCGTCGAATCCACTGAATATGCCCGTGATGCTGCCCGCGCCCACTTGTGCTTTCGCGCTGCAGAGCATCTTGACGGTAAATCCAAATCTAGGCCCGAATCCTTTTGTTCCGCCACCGCCAAAGTCGCCAAAAAGGGTGCTGGACCCTTATATTGTGAATCAGTTCGCGGCCAATGGTGGGCTGTTCCCGTTCCCGATCCGTTCCAACGACTTTTCCGCGCGTCTCGATCATCGCTTCAGCGACAGCAATCAGGGTTTCCTGCGCTACAGCTTCGCCCACCTCACGGAAAAAGACCCGGATCTGCAAGCTTTGACGGCCTTTTCCCGCGGCACTTCCGAGCTTGCCTGGGACAGCACTTTGCAGGGTTCGTGGTTCCATCAATTCAACGCCTCGACGGCAAACGAAGCGCGCATCCAATGGAACATTTACCAATTTAACGTGGACACCAATGATCCCGGTGGACCGGGGCTGGATGTGGAGGGCTTCGGTTTCTTCAGCCGGGGCATTTTTCTTCCAAGCCGCACAACCGGCCGCCGCTATGAGTTTGCGGACAACCTGAGCCTTGTTCGCGGGCACCATACGATTAGGCTGGGATTCGACGAGCTGATTCGCGAAAACAACACCACATCCCAAACCTTTTTTCCTGGGCGCTTTGAGTTTCTGGAACTTCCGGGTGCTTTGGTCAGCCTGTGTCTGGAGGCGCCAGCAGTTTGCGGTGTCTCCGCGCCAGAATCGAGCATAAGCACGCTTCAGTCCTGGAGCCTGGGCTTGCCCGCATTCTACGAACAAGGCTTCGGGAACCCTAAGTACGTGCAAACGCGCCCGTTCACGGCTGTGTATGCTCAGGATACCTGGCAAGTCCGGCCCAATTTCACGCTGAACTATGGCTTGCGGTACGAATTGGATTCGCAGTATGGGCCACTGCATACGCCCAAGGAAAATTTTGGGCCGCGTGTGTCCTTTTCCTGGGATCCCCTCAACGACCACAAGACGGTGATTCGCGCCGGGTACGGCATTTTCTATTCCCCGATTTACGCGCAAATTCCCGGCGTCGTTGACGTGCTCGGCAACGTAAATGGTAGCCGCACCATCGCCAATACACTCGTCACCATCCTCGGCGCGCCTACCGGCAACGCGGCGCACCCCTTTACCAGTTCGGCGGAGATTTTCCAGACGCTGTATTTGGAGGGCTTCAATCCAGCAAATCCGCTGCAGAACAACATCATCGGTTGCGGCGCACCGCCTGCTGGCCAGTTCGCCTGTCTTACACCCGCAGACCTGAAACAGTTTGGCTTGACCGTTGCGAATACAGGTCCGTTGCCACCCGGAACCGTGCTTTTCGCAGGCCAGAATAATTATAAGAGTCCGATGTCGCAGCAGGTTTCGCTGGGTATTGAGCGAGAAATAGGAGCAGGCTTCTCGTTCTCCGCAAACTACATCTACGTTCACACGCTGCATCTACCCGTAGCGATCGACACAAACCTATTGCCGGGCGCCCCGGTCGTTACAGGCACTGGAGCAAATGGCCTCCCAACCAATGGTCTTCCCTTCCAGAACTGGGGAGCGCCGGCTTGCGTAGCCAATCCCGCGCTTTGCTTCGCCGATCCTACGCACACGATCCTGCAGAACAATGTGTATAGTTCGCTGGCCACCGCGCTTTATCAAGGCGGGATTTTTGAAGTCAAAAGGAGCTTTTCGAATCATTTCACGCTGATGGCGAACTATACGTACAGCAAGGCGATTGACGAATCGACGGACTTCAACAGCGACTATTCGCCGTTCAACGCGACATGTCTCAGATGCGATCGGTCGGTGTCCGATTTTGACCAGCGGCATAAGGTGGTCCTAGCGGGAGTGTTCGAAAGCCCGTGGGAAAACTCGCGCATCCTTGGTGGCTTCCAGCTTTCTCCCGTCTTTAACTACAACAGCGGCCATCCCTTTAATCTCCTCGCCGGCGCGGACATCAATGGTGATGGTCATTTCACCAACGACCGCCCGCCGGGCGCGTCGCGCAATAGCGGACGTGGTCCCGACTATTACGACTTCGATCTGCGCCTCAGCCGCTCCTTCAAACTGGGCGAGAAAGCTTCCCTGCAATTCACCGCGGAAGCATTTAACCTCGCGAACCATACGAACTACGCCAGCGTGAACAATATCGTGGGCGCGGCGTTTGCCCCGCCGTTCAACGTGCGTGGGATTACACCAGGCACAGTCCTCAGCAATGGGACAGTGGTTTCACCGAGTACGCCGCTTGGTTTCACGGCTGCGTTCCCGAAACGCCAAATCCAGCTCGGCGCGCGCTTTACGTTCTAGCTTCCGGGAAGCCGGCGCAGAGTGATATCTACTAGCGCGCGCAGGGCGGGCAATTTTTTGAATTTGCAAGCGGGAGGACTTTCGCTATGTGGCAAGGGACGAAGCGGAGAGTTTTCTTTTTTGTATTCGCGGCAATTCTTCTTCTTTCGAATGCGGGCGCTATCTGGGCGCAGCCAAGTGTTGTCGCTGGGACCTTGCCGGACGGCGCGACTTTTCTGATTGAGGTGCCGGCAAACTGGAACGGTACGTTGTTTCTATACAGCCACGGCTATGTACCGCCGGGTAGTCCCAATCCTGCGTTCGACGTTGGCGATCCATTTACCCGGCTTTTTATGCTCGCCAGCGGGTACGCCTTGGCCGGGTCTTCCTACGCCACGACCGGGTGGGCCATCCACGAAGCGCTTCCGGACCAAATCGCCGTTCTCGACCTGTTCCAGTCGAACATCGGGCAGCCCAAAAGGACTATCGCGTGGGGACACTCGCTGGGTGGAATGATCACTGCCGGGCTAATCCAGCGCTTCCCGGAGCGCTTTGACGCGGCGCTGCCCATGTGTGGAGTGCTTTCGGGCGGCGTAGCCACTTGGAACACGGCGCTGGATTCCGAAGTCGCGTTCAAGACGCTGCTTGCGCCGGGGCTGCAAGTCGTCAATATCGTGAATCCCCTGGCAAATCTCGAGCTTGCCGAAGAAGTGATCGCACAGGCTCAGGCCACACCGCAGGGCAGAGCGCGGATCGCTTTGGCTGGAGCATTGGGCAATTTGCCGGGCTGGTTCACTCCGTTGTCGCCGGAGCCGGCGCCAACCGATTTTGCCGGTCAGGAAACAAACCAGTTCCTCTGGCAACAAATGGTCGATTTGCTATTTGTGTTCGCGTTTCGCGCGGAACTTGAAGCGCGCGCGCAGGGCAACGCTTCCTGGAACACGGGAGTCGACTACCGCAAGCAACTGGATCGCTCAATTGGCCGCGACCAGGTTCGCGCGCTGTACCTGCAGGCCGGCCTCGATCTCGACTCTGATCTGGACGCGCTGAACGATTCCGCGCGAATCAGCGCGGATCCCGAGGCGGTTCGCTACCTGGAGAGAAACATCATTTTCGACGGGGAGATTCACAAACCCGTTCTGACGATCCATACCAAGGGCGATGGCTTAGTGGTGGTTCAGAATGAAAGCGCCTATAAGAAAGTTGTCGACGAAGCGGGCAACGGAAGATTCTTGCGCCGCGCGTTTGTCGATCGCGCGGGACACTGTGCCTTCACACCGGCTGAAACCATCGCTGCCGTTCAAACGCTCATCAACCGCCTAGATACAGGAAAGTGGCACAACGTCGACGCCAGCGACCTGAACAGTGCTGCGGCAGCGTCGGGACCCGGATTCAATATTTTTGGCACGCCACGGGGCATCGTTGCTGTACCACCCGCGTATATCGAATTTGATCCCAGCCGGTACCTTCGGCCGTTTGACGCACCCGCAGGGGAGTGTGAATTTGGTTTCCTGTGCGGCGACCGATTCATGCACTCTGATTTGCGTTGAGAGACATTCAGACGGATTCTTCGATCTCCCCGGGAATTGCGAATGAACGTCAAAAATCTTTTTGACCTGAGCGGGCGCGTGGCGATCATTACTGGCGGCTACGTCGGGCTGGGCCGCCAAATGGCTGAGGGCTTGGCGGAGATGGGGGCGAAGCTGGTTCTCTGCGCTCGCAAGAAGGAGCGCTGCATGCAGACGGCGGAGGAATTGAAAAGCCTGGGCGTCCAGGTCCTCGCACTTGGCTGCGACGTGAAAAATCCCGCCAGCATTCAAGAGGTGGCCGACGCCACCATCAAGCAATTTGGCCGCATCGACATTCTCATCAACAATGCAGGCACTTCCTGGGGAGCGCCTGTGGAGGCAATGACAATCGAGCAGTGGAATAAAGTCGTCGAAACCAACTTGACTGGAACGTTTCTTTTTTCTCAGGCCGTAGGCAAGGTCATGATTGCGCAGCGCAGGGGAAAGATTATAAACATCGCTTCCGTTGCCGGGCTGCGCGGTTCGCCACCGACTTTCTCCGCCATCGGATATAGCGCGAGCAAAGGCGGGGTGATCATTTTCACGAAAGACCTTGCGTGCAAGTGGGGAATGCACAACATTCAGGTAAATGCCATTGCGCCCGGCTGGTTCCCGACGGATATGTCGGGAAAAGTCATCGAGCGAAATAAGGAAATGCTGTTGGCAGGCATACCTTTGGGCCGCTTTGGCGGGCCGGATGATCTGAAGGGAGCTGCTGTTTTTCTGGCTTCCGATGCTTCGAATTTTGTGACTGGAAACATTCTTGTGGTCGATGGGGGTCAGTCCGCCTGATCCAGGCGAGGCACGCCATGAATATTCCCCTTACGCCTTTGCGCTTCCTCCGCTACGCAGAGCAACAATACCCGCGCAGAACTGCGGTGGTCTGCAACCAGGACAGCTTTACGTACGCGGGATTTGCCGATCGCGCGCGCCGTCTTGCAGGGGCTTTACGTCAGGCCGGAGTCCTGCCCGGCGACCGCGTCGCTTTCCTCAGCACCAATTGCCACCGCTTGCTGGAGGCCTATTACGGAGTTCTGGAAGCCGGCGCCGTTCTGCTGCCCTTGAACATCCGGCTCACCCCGAACGAACTTGCGTACATTCTGAACGATGCCGGGGCAACAATTCTTTTCGTGGAGAAGCAGTTTCTCGGTTTGGTGGAGTCTTTTCACAAGGACATTCCTTCGGTAAAAATGATCTGCCAGCTCGAAGGCACTCCACAGGCGGCCTGGCTCTCTCCGCGTAGCTACGAAGACCTCCTTGGCGAGGCCGCGCGCTATCGCGCTGACATTGCCGCTATTGATGAAAACGCTCTAGCCGAGCTTTTCTACACTAGCGGAACCAGCGCCAATCCCAAAGGCGTAATGCTCACTCACAGAAATATTTATCTCCACGCGGTGCACGTTTGTCTGGGATTCCACATCGAAAGCGGAGCTGTCGAACTGCACACCATTCCTCTTTTCCACGCGAATGGCTGGGGTGTCGCGCATTTCCTCACCTTGCTTGGCGGCAAGCATGTGATGATTCACCGCTTCGAAACCACGGAAGTCTTTCGTCTCATTGAAAAGGAAGGCGTTCATTCCTGCAGTCTCGTTCCCATCATGGCCACAGCCCTCGTGAATTGCCCGGAGCGCCCGAAATACAACTTAAGCAGCCTTCGCCGGATTGTGATCGGTGGCGCCGCGTCTTCTCCAACTCTCATTCGTGAGGTTGAAGAAAAACTCGGTTGCGAGTGCTATTCGGGATACGGCCTGACAGAAACTTCCCCGGCACTTTCGCTTTCGCCGATAAAGCCAGAGCTGGGATGGCAGGGCGAACAGCGGTATGTGGGGCAAGCGATGACGGGATATGCCATTCCCGGCGTGGAGTTGCGCGTGGTGGACGCGAACGACGATGACGTGCCGCGCGACGGGCTGACCATCGGCGAAATCGTAGCGCGGGGCGACGGCGTGATGGAAGGATACTGGCGGCAGCCAAGCGCTACCGCCGAAGCATTGCGAGGCGGTTGGTTTCACACGGGAGACATGGCGACAGTGAACGAAGATGGCTACCTGCTGGTTGTCGATCGCAAGAAAGACATCATCGTAAGCGGTGGAGAGAACATCTCCTCTCTCGAACTGGAGAAGGCCATCCTCGCCCACCCGGCGGTCCTGGAGGCCGGGGTGATTCCGGTTCCCGACGAAAAGTGGGGCGAAGTGCCCAAAGCCCTGGTGGTCTTAAAGCCAAATGCCTGCGCCACGGAGGCTGAACTCATCAAGTTCTGCCGCTCACGCCTGGCACACTACAAGTGCCCTCGCTCCTTCGAATTCGTTACCAGTTTGCCCAAAACCGCAACCGGGAAGATTCTGAAAAAAGATCTGCGGAAAAAGTATTGGCACGGCGCGGATACGATTCGCCCGGACTTTGTTGCGCGAAAGAGCGGCACCTGAGCCAGTCTTCTGCGGCAATATTTGCTGGGTCTTGAAAAGAGAATCCGCGGAGCGCAGCCCGGAACGGATACTGCGAAGGAGCGTTTTCCATGGACTTAAACTTGGCCGCCGAGGAGTCGGCATTCCGCGATGAGTTCCGCGCGTGGCTCGCGGCGAATGCTCCAAAGGACTGGAACGAGTGGTGCGAAAAGCCCCTCGAGGAATCGTTCCCGTATCTGCGCGCCTGGCAACGGAAGCTCCACGAGAGCCGCTGGGCAGCGGTTTCCTGGCCCAAGGAATATGGAGGCCGCAGCGCTACGTTGATGGAGCAAGCGCTGTTTTGGGAAGAGATGGCGCGCGTGGATGCGCCGCCCATGGTCAACGCGCTGGGTCTGGGTCTGATTGGACCCACCATCATCGCCTGTGGAACGGAAGCGCAAAAGAAACGCTACATTCCGAAAATTCTGAGCGCCGAAGAGATCTGGTGCCAGGGCTTTTCGGAGCCGAATGCGGGTTCCGATCTCGCCGGTTTGCAGACAGAAGCGCGGCTGGACGGCGATCACTACATCGTGAACGGTCAAAAAGTGTGGACCAGCTACGGTTCATTTGGCAACTGGTGCGAACTGGTCGTCCGCACCGACGCCAGCGTCGCCAAGCACAAGGGACTGACCGTTCTCCTCGTGGACATGAAATCCTCCGGCGTTGAAGTTCGTCCTCTGCGTCAGATGACTGGTGAGTCTGAATTCAGCGAGCTGTTCTTTCGCGATGTGCGCGTCCCGCTGGAAAATACCCTGGGCAAAGTGAACGACGGATGGAATGTGGCGATGAGCACGCTGATGTACGAGCGTGGTTCGTACGGCGCGCGCCTGCACATCATTTTCAAGCGTTTCATTACGCGTCTCATCGAACTATCGCGCACCGTCCAGCGCAACGGGCGACCCGCCGCCGAAGACCCCCTCATCCGGCAGAAGTTGGCCCAATGCAGCGCGGAGATTGAGATCATGCGCTTCAACCAGATGCGCGCATTCAGCCGCATCACCGCCACGGGTGTGCCGGGCCCCGAGGGATCAATCCAGAAGATTTTCTGGAGCGAGCTCAACCAGCGCCTCCAGCAGATCGCACAGGAGTTACTGGGTTCCTATGGCCAACTGCTGGCCGGCGACCCGCACGCGATTGACAACGGGATCTGGTCGTACGCGTACCTGCGAACCCGTGGAAATACCATCGAAGCCGGCACTTCCGAGGTGCAGCGAAACATCATTGGGCATTTTGTTCTGGGCCTGCCCAGAAGCTATTAAAGGATCCGCCATGCAATTCGGTTTGACTGAGAGTCAGGAATTTCTGAGAAACAGCGCGCGCCAATTCTTCGCTGGTGAGTGCCCCAGCGCGGAGATGCGGCGCCTGCTGGGAACGGATACCGCGTATGACGCCTCGCTTTGGTCGAAGCTCGCCGACCAGGGGTATACCGGCATCATTTATCCGGAAGCTTATGGTGGAGTGGGCCTGGGCAAAGTGGAGCTCATGCTGCTGCTGGAAGAGGCGGGACGCGCGCTCTTGCCTGGTCCATTTTTCTCGACGGTTGTTCTGGCCGGATCTGTTTTGGACGCCGTGGGCACGCCCGCGCACAAGAAACAATATCTCGAGCCCATCTGCAAAGGAGAAGTTCGCTCGACCGTTGCCATTCTGGAAGCGGGTGCAAGCTGGAACCTACGGGATATGCAACTCAGTGCCGTCAATGGAAAGCTCAACGGCGAGAAATTCTTTGTCTCGGATGCCGCCGTGGCCGATTTTCTTATCGTCGTTGCACCCAACGGCGTCTTCCTGGTGAATGCGCAGGCTCGCGGTCTCACAATATCTCCGATGTCCGGAATGGACCTTACCCGCAAGCTGTACGCCGTCGAATTCAACAATACTCCAGCGGAAGAACTCGGCTCCAACCTGAATCTCCCACGAGCTTTCGACATCGCCACCGCCGCACTGGCCGCCGAATTGGTGGGCGGTATGCAACGGACCCTCGATGTGACGGTCGAGTATGCCAAGACTCGAAAACAGTTCGGCAAGCCCATCGGAATGTTCCAAGCCGTCCAGCATCAGTGTGCGGACATGTATCTGGAAACCGAGAGCTCCCGTTCCGCGGTGTACTACGCCGGCTGGGCGTTGGAAGAAAACGCGCCGGACGCAGCAACCGCCATCTCCATCGCCAAGATGTACTGCAGCGATGCCGCGCGGAGCGTTGGCAATCATGGCATCCAGATTCACGGCGGCATGGGTTTCACCTGGGAAAACGATCTTCACCTTTACTACCGCCGGGCGAAGGCGTCAGAAACGGCATTCGGCGACGCCACGTTTCACCGTGAGCGCATCGCCTCGATGGTGATCGATTCCGGCAGCGTCTCCGCGAAAGGCGCGTAAAGTACAATCACTCAACAAGAGAGTCCATCTATGACCGATCTCGTGCAACTCACAAGCGACAACGGCATCGCCGTTATCACCATCAACAATCCTCCGGTCAACGCTCTGAGTCCCGGCGTCCCGGAGGGCATTTCGGAGGCGCTGGACAAGATCGCCCAGGACGACAGCGTCAAAGCCACAGTCCTGATCGGCGGCGGCCGAACCTTTGTCGCCGGCGCGGACATTAAAGAATTCGGCAAGATGACCTCGGGCAAGCCGCGTGGCGCGGGATTGCTTCCGTTGCTCTTGAAAATCGAAGACAGCGCCAAGCCGGTGATCGTTGCCATTCATGGAACCGCTTTTGGCGGCGGGATGGAGCTGGCGATGGCCGGGCACTATCGCGTCGCCGTTGCTACCGCGCAATTCGGCCAACCCGAAGTAAAGCTCGGACTGGTCCCCGGTGCGGCGGGCACGCAACGCCTTCCGAGGCTCGCGGGCGTGGCGAAAGCCGTCGAAATGTGCGTCGGCGGCAATCCGGTGAACGCCGATGAAGCGCTGAAACTTGGGATCGTGGATCGCACCATCGAAGGAGATCTTCTCGCAGGAGCGCTTGTTTTTGCCCGTGAGGCAGCCGGCAAGCCAGCACCCAAAACGCGTGAGCGCAACGAAAAGCTTGGAAACGCCGCGGAAAACAGACTGATCTTTTCCGCCGCGCGGGAAACGGCTGCCAAGAAACAGCGTGGCCTGCTTGCCCCTGCGCGGGCCATCGATGCCGTGGAAGCTGCCACAAAAATGCCTTTCGAAGAAGGCTGCAAGTTTGAGCAGAAACTTTTTACTGAGTGCCTCTTCTCCGAGCAATCCAAATCGCTCATCCACGTTTTTTTCAGCGAACGAGAAGTCGCCAAGATTCCGGACATTCCCAAGGAGACAAAAACTATTCCCATTCGTTCCGCCGCCGTTGTCGGCGCTGGCACCATGGGTGGCGGTATCGTCATGGTGCTCGCCAATGCCGGCATTCCCGTGCTTCTCAAAGAGGCGGACCAAGCCGCCCTTGATCGCGGGCTGGCCACCATCCAGTCGAATTACACGAATTCCGTGAATCGCGGGCGTTTCTCGCAACAGATTGCCGAAGAGCGCCTGAAGCGTATCACCCCCACGCTTGTGTATGACGATTTTTCCAACGCGGACCTGGTGATCGAAGCCGTTTTCGAAGGCATGGCCCTCAAGAAGGAAGTCTTCGAGCAATTGGACCGCGTGTGCAAGCCGGGCGCCATCCTTGCGAGCAATACCTCCACCCTGAGCATTGATGAGATCGCATCAGCCACTTCGCGGCCCGAATCCGTTATCGGCACGCATTTCTTCAGCCCAGCGAATGTCATGCGGCTGCTGGAAATCGTCCGCGGCAAAGCCTCTTCTAAAGAGGTTATTGCCACGTGCATGCAGCTTTCAAAAACGCTCGGCAAAGTCGGCGTGCTCGTTGGCAACTGCAGGGGTTTCGTCGGCAATCGCATGTTCGGCCCCTATCGCCGTGAAGCGCAGTTTCTCATTGAAGAAGGCGCAACCGTCGAAGCCGTAGACCAGGCCCTTTCCGATTTCGGCATGGCGATGGGACCCCTCGCCACTGGCGACCTCGCGGGGCTCGATGTCGGCTGGCGCATTCGCAAAGAATATCGTCACCTGGAAGTGACTGGCATCCGCCAGCCTTTCGTCGAAGACCGCCTTTGTGAACTCGGCCGCTACGGTCAGAAAACCGGCGCGGGCTGGTACAAATACGACGACCAGCGGTGCGCCACGCCGGATCCGGCCGTTGGCGAACTCATCCGTGAGTGGGTCGAAGAAGCCGGCATTGTGCAACGCCAAATCTCCGCCATCGAAATCACGGATCGCTGCCTCTTCGCTCTGGTGAACGAAGGTGCGCGCATTTTAGAGGAAGGCTACGCGTTGCGCGCTTCGGACATCGACATTATTTATATCAACGGCTACGGCTTCCCTGCCCATCGTGGCGGCCCGATGTGGTATGCCGACGCCGTGGGCCTCAAACGGGTTTACGACCGTATCTATGAATTTCACCGTCTGCATGGAGAAATCTGGCAGCCCGCGCCGCTACTGAAGCAACTCGCCGAACAGGGCAAGACTTTTGCTGAGTTTGGCCGGGAACAGGGCGCAACGGCCTAGCTCGGTATCTGTGCATCAGTTTCCAAACTCAGTCTGGAATTGAACGAATGGCATCCACCGCAATGCCTCATGCGGTACAACATTTGACGGGGGGACCGAGCGGAAATGGGGATTGGTTTTCTCGTCCGTCATGCGCAAGCTTCGTTCCTTGAGCCGAACTACGACAAGCTGTCCAAACTCGGAGAAGCGCAGGCCTGCCTTCTCGGCGAGTATTGGGCGCGGCACAAAATCCTTTTTGACCGCGCCTGCTCGGGCCCTTGCGTCCGGCAGAAAGACACTCTCGCGCTCGTGAGTGATGCCTGCCGGAAAGCCGGCATCAGGTTTCCCGATCCGCCGGTAGTGCGGGAGTTTGACGAATATCAAGGAGAAGCAGTCCTTGAACGCAGTCTGCCCGGATTGCTCGAAACTGACCAAACCATTCGCGGTCTCCATGCCGGGTTCCAGTCGTCGTCTGGCTCCGTCGAGAGGCGAGTCGCGTTTCACAAATTGTTCGACGCGGTCATCGGTAAATGGGTGCGCGAGGAAATTTGTCCACCAGGTGTCGAGACCTGGTTGGAATTCTGCTCCAGAGTGAATTCCGGTCTCACAAAGTTTCTCTCCGGCGGCAGCCGCGGCGAAAGGGTCGCGATTTTCACTTCCGGGGGTCCCATCGCGGTTGCCATGCAGCGCGCTCTGCAGCTCTCGGCGGAGAGCACATTAAATGTGAGCTGGGTGTCGCGGAACTCTTCCTGGAGCGAATTCCTTTATTCCGGGGAGCGGTTTACGCTTAGTAGTTTTAATTGTCACGCACATCTCGACGATGCGGCGATGCTGACCTATCGCTAAGGAGGCGCTCAAGTGAGCGACTTGCTCGACCATCCTGCGGCCATTCGACCCGGAGAGGAACTTGACCTGACCAGGCTCGAACCCTATTTGCGCCGTCACTTTCCAAGTGATGAGGGTGCGCTTCTGGTCCGCCAATTTCCCAGCGGCCATTCCAACTTGACGTACTCGCTAAGCCTGGGGACCAGGGATCTCGTTCTTCGCCGGCCACCGTTCGGAAGCAAGGTCAAATCCGCCCACAACATGAGTCGCGAATTTCGCGTGCTTTCCAAGCTCCACGCTGTCTATAGCCCGGCCCCCGAAGTGGTTCTTTATTGTGACGACGATTCCGTCATCGGTGCGCCGTTCTACGTGATGAATCCGATTCACGGCATCATTCTTCGCAGGCATGTGCCGTCGGGTCTGGATTTTCCCGCGGAAAAGGCACGGCGGCTCAGCGAATCCTTTGTTGATAATCTCATTTGTCTGCACCGTGTGGACTACGCCGCGGCGGGCCTCTCCGATCTCGGTAAGTCCGAAGGTTATCTGGAAAGGCAGGTTCGCGGGTGGACTGAACGCTACCACGGTTCCAAAACGCACGATTATCCAGAGGCGGAGAAAATCTCCGCGTGGATGCACCAGCACATGCCTGCCACGAGCGGTGTTTCGCTGATCCACAATGACTACAAATACGACAATGTGGTGCTCGATTCGAACGACATAACTGCAATTGTGGGTGTCCTCGATTGGGAGATGTGCACCATCGGTGATCCGCTTACGGATCTCGGCACTACATTGGCCTATTGGGTCGATGCGGCGGATCCGGAGGAACTCCAAAGAAACCGCTGGGGGCCCACAAACGCTCCCGGCAGCCTGACGCGTGCCGAAATCGTGCACGATTACGCGCGGAAAACTGGAGCCGATCCTTCACAGATCGCATTTTACGTCGCGTTCGCGCGTTTCAAACTCGCCGTAATCGTTCAGCAAATTTATTATCGCTATCATCAGGGGCTCACCAAAGACGAACGCTTTGCGTCCATGCCAGACATGATCCAGATGCTCTTGCGCGCTTCCTTGCACACCGCGCAGACCGGGGGAATCTAGCCTTCACTCCGGTTTCAGATTTGGGGTTTCCAAGGGCACACGCAAATCCCAGCGGATCACGAGTAATAGCGGACGATCCACTCCGCCACGCAAGCTGACTTCTCAGACTGCTCGCATTCGATCGTTACTCCGTAGGTCGCTTCCACCGAGTCGGAGAGTTCCTTCAAGGCGAGCAGTGCGACACGTGCCCGAATCCGGGAATCGGCGCGGACCGCGGCGGGGAAGCGCACACGATTCAACCCATAGTTCACTGCCAATCGCACGCCCTTTTGGATTTGAATCGCCGTTTTCAGGAAATGGCTGAGCAAAGAGAGCGTAAGAAACCCGTGAGCGATCGTCGTGCCATAAGGCGATTCTTCGCCGGCCCGTGCCTGGTCCAGGTGGATCCACTGCTGATCTTCCGTAGCTTCCGCAAACAGGGCAATCCGTTCCTGCGCAACACGGAACCATTCTGTAACCCCTATTTCCTGGCCGACCAAGTCTTTCAATGATTGTGGATTGCTGACAACCAGTGGCGGCATCAACTTCTCCGGTGGCGGCTGACTTCGCGTGTCGCGCACAAGATTTCATTATCAGTGCGAAGCTTGCGCTCCTGCCGATTTCTTGCCTTTGGCGAGCTCCCACTTCGCAATCGATTCCAGGTGCACTTCATCCGGCCCGTCGGCAATTCGCAGAGTGCGCACGCTCGCCCACGCCGCCGCGAGGAACGTGTCCTGCGATACCCCCGCGCCTCCGTGCGCCTGTATGGCCCGATCCAGCACCCGCAGCGCAACATGGGGCGCGACAACTTTAATCATCGCGATTTCCGCCCGCGCCGCTTTGTTCCCCACCATATCCATCATATATGCGGCTTTCAGCGTCAACAGACGTGCTTGTTCGATCTCCGTGCGAGACTCTGCGATAACCGCGCGAATCGAACCTTGCTCGGCAAGCGGCTTACCGAAAGCCACGCGCGTTTGCACACGATTGCACGTCGCTTCCAGGGCGCGCTCTGCCACTCCGATGCATCGCATGCAATGATGGATGCGTCCGGGCCCCAGCCGCCCTTGCGCGATCTCGAATCCACGCCCTTCGCCGAGCAAGATGTTTGAGACCGGAACGCGGACATTTTCAAAGGTGACTTCGCCGTGGCCGTGCGGCGCGTGGTCGTACCCAAACACTCTCAACAAACGGTCGATTCTCACTCCCGGTGCGTCCATTGGCACCAGAATCATGGACTGCTGTTTATGCGGAGGAGCCGAAGGGTCGGTCTTACCCATGAAGATGGCGATCTTGCAGCGCGAGGCACCGGCTCCTGACGTCCACCACTTCCGCCCACTGATAAGGTAGTGGTCGCCATCGCGAACGATTCTTGATTCGATGTTTGTCGCATCGGAGGATGCCACTGCGGGCTCCGTCATCGCAAAGCACGACCGGATTTCGCCCGCAAGCAACGGCTTCAGCCACCGTTCCTTCTGTTCCGGCGTGGCATACCGGGTCAGAACTTCCATGTTGCCTGTGTCCGGCGCAGAACAATTGAAAACCTCGGGCGCCATCTCGCTGCGGCCCATCATCTCGCACAGCGGCGCGTATTCCAGATTTGTCAGTCCTGCGCCGTGTTCGCTTTCAGGCAAAAATAGATTCCACAGGGCGGCGGCGCGCGCTTTTGGTTTGAGTTCTTCGATGATCTTAGTGGGCGACCAGGGATTCCGCTCGATCTCGTCGCGGTATCGCTGCTCATTCGGATAAATGTGCTCGTCCAGGAAGGCTTGTAACCGGCGTTGCAGGTCCTTCACTTTGTCGCTGAATTCAAAGTTCACTGCAGGTTCCTTATCTGCCCGTGAAAGCCGGAGCCCGTTTCTCGATGAAGTGTGCCACGCCTTCCTTGAAGTCATCGGACCGCAGGCTTGCCAGCATTTCTCGCTCGGAGCTCTCAAACGATTCCGCCAACGTCTGGAACATCGCCTCGTACACCTGTCGCTTGATCACCTGCAGGGAGCGCGGGCTGACGTTCGCGGCCAGATCCATCGCGTATTTCTGCACACTCTCCCGGAAAACTTCGTGCGGGTAGATCTGATTCACCAACCCCATTCTCAGTGCTTCCGCGGCATCGATCATTCTTGCAGTAAACAGCAGGTCCAGCGAGTTGGCGTGACCCACCAGGCGTGGCAGCATCCATGCCATACCGTACTCGGCAATCAGTCCCCGTTGGGCAAACGCTGTGCCGAATCGAGCCGCATCGGATGCAAAACGCAAATCGCAGTACAAAGCGATCACCAGCCCCAAACCAACCACCGGGCCGTTGATGCCCGCAATCACGGGTTTAGCAACCGCGGGGAAGTACGAATATTTCTTCCTGAAATCTGCTCGCGCACTCTCGCTGCCTTCACTTATGGCTTGCACCGCCTGGGCCCGCCTTGCTTCGTCGAGTCCCTTCTCCGCGACCGTGCTCAAGAGCGACATATCTGCGCCGGCGCAAAATCCGCGCCCCGCGCCCGTTAACACGATCACACGAACGTTTTCATCCTTCTCCGCGTCTTCAATGGCCGCGCGTACTTCGGCTTCCATGACCACCGTCCAGGCGTTCAGTTTATCTGGCCGGTTGAGCGTAATGGTGGCGACCCGGCCGGCCACGTGATAAAGCATTTCTTGATTTGGCATGATGGGCCGAATTATATACAAGCGCCGCAATATTAGTTCCATTTACCTGTGGGTGGCTATCGCATTTTAGGAGCTTTCCGCAGCCACCCCACCCGCAAGCGAAAACTCCCTGTCCTTTGCCGAGCATCAAGGCACCAAGCTATATCCTGTGAGCAGACAACGCCGACAAACGTTTCCTGGTTGACACGGCTGCTACGTCCCTTCTCAATGAGAAGTCATTTCCACGGGGACATAACCGAGCGGTCCGTATCCAATCCTGGAATGAAACAACTGCACTCAACGCACAAGAAGTCCTGATGGGTGAGCTCTCCTTGGGCAATCACACCCTGCAAGGCGTCAGGCTGCCGGCGATTGACTTGAGCGCCATCGCCAAAGCATGCGGCGGCACGGTCGACGGCATCCTCGGCGTGGATCTTCTGGAACAGCTGGGGATTGCGGCACCGCGTCTTAGCTTAGAATTTACATCGTTCGCAACGAGGAGCCGGGGGTTCGAATCCCCTCTCGTCCACCAGGCTCTCAAAGACGTAACCTACTTTTCGGAACTGCAAGAGTTGCCCAAGGCGTCCGAATTTGGCCTCACCAGGCAACTCGAAGCCAAGACCGATTTTCTCCTCGCACATCGAACGGAATCACCGGCGAAGTCTACTAACCTTTAAGAAATGCCCACACACGGCAGGTTCGTCGGCGATCAGCAATTTTTGTTGAGCGACCTAATCGCACGGACCTGGAATGGGTCCATTTGGTTACTTGAGTTCTGCTGGTTGCGAACCCCGTTACGTTCCAGTGCTGGGCGTTTATTGGGCGGTGAAACTCTGACTAATCGAGTTGTAGTAGACGTTACCCGCGATATCCGTCACGGTCCCGTATTTAACCACGATCGTATATGACGTGGAGTGTGCGAGCGCGGAGGCGGGCGTCAGGATTACCGTCTTATAATCCAGAGAGAAACTCACCGTCGTCGGAACCACAGCGCTCGTGCTGGAGAGCTCGAGTACAGCATTTCCTAGAACCCGTGTCGAATCCCAGCGGATCCATCGGTGAGTCGAAGACAATGCTTATCGTCGTCGTGTCTGAAACGCCCGTCTGACTGCAGCACGGCGAAACCGAGACGTTTACAGCCTGGGCCAGCTTCACGGCGGAACCCGTGGTGAAATTCACCGTCTGCGTCCCGGAGAACGCATTGCCGACCGTGTCGGTCACGCCAGCGATGGAGATGGAGTATGTCGTGTTCGGCAGCAGCGGCACGTTGGGAGTCAAGGTAAGCACAGTGCTAAGCCTCGAGAAGGACGACGTCACCGCCACGGGCGCGCTGCCTAGTAGCAGCTGCACGCTTCCGATCGAGTCCTGAGCGATTTCCTTGCTGAATTCAATCTCAATCGGAGCGTTGAGAGGTACACCAGTCAAGTTGGCCGGCGGATTCGTTTCCAGAACCACCGGAGGCGTAGTGTCGGCAGCTGCTCCGACGGTGACATAAGCATTGCTGAAGCCATTCTGTACGTTGCCGGCGAGATCTTGGGCACCCTGGCTGTATGCATACACCGAGTGTCCCGGAATCAACGTGCCCGCAGGGAACGTTAGTGTCTCTGTCTTCAGGTCGGAAGACAGCGTGACGGTCCCCACACCTGTCGTTCCGCCCGTCAGATAACCAAGCGCATAGTCGACCAGACGGAGGGTGTTGACGTTGACTGTACCGGGATCCATCTGACGGTCGAATTCGTAGCTGAAGGAAGCGTTCGTACCGACGGTATCACCGCTCTGCGCACTGGCGAGGATGACGGTCGGCGCGTCCAAGACCGGCCCGGCCGCGGTCGTGAAGTGCGTCGTTTGCGGGGTAACGGCATTGCCCTGCGGGTCGGTCACGCCGTTGATGGTAATCGCCATCAGCGTATTCGGGGGCAGCGGCGCCTGCGGCATGATCGAGACGTAGTCGAAGTAGGGATAGGCAACGAAATAGCGCCCGAACGTAATGCTCGTTGGTATCACTGTCTGCGAGCCACCAGTGACTTGCACTGTCGAGGCATTCACTGAGATCGGATCAATCACGGCGCCGAACGTCAGGATAATCGACGCATTTGTTCCCACTCCCGTGGCATTGTTCGGGGGGCCGACGGAAAGCACCTTCGGTGCGATCGTGTTGGTGGCTGTGCCCGTCTGGAAGTAGACATAATACGAGTTGTAGAGCGCCACTCCCTGGGCGCTGGTCACGTTGATTAAATTCAGGTAGTAGTAAGTGTTCGAGGTGAGCGGCGACGACGACGATACCGCGAACTGAACGATGTTATTGTTCGGGCCGATCAACGACACCGACCCTGTCGCGGGCGTCAAGCAGTTGTTATTTGGGCAGAGGCGCACGTTGGTCGAGTTGACCGTCGAGGGCGCCAGCGCCTGATCGAACTGCAACTCCACGACCGGGTTGGTCGGCACACCCGTCACTCCGTACGGCGGGTTGTAGTTCAGCAATGTCGGCACCGTCGATGAAGGATTGCTTTGGACTGTGAATTGAGCGTTGTACGCGGCATATAATGGGACCGAGTTCACATCGGTAACGGTCTGGTCCAGGTAAATCTGAACTAATGCCCCGAAATTGAAGTTGGAAGCTGGCGCAAATTCGATCGTGTGACCGTCTCCCGGCACACTGATGGTCCCGGAAACCAGCACGCCATTCTGCGAGATACGCAGCGAGTTGCTCGTCACGGACGAGGGATTGAGCGGCGCCCCTTTGGTGAACAGCGTGATCACCGTGCTGGCGGGCACCTCCGTGGCACCGTATGCCGGACGCTGCGTGACCACCTGCGGACCAGTCGCGGAGAGCAGCGGCCCGGTGGTGAACTGGCTCTGGAAGTACTGCAGGGCGTTGCCGGAAAGGTCTTGCACCTGTGACGTAGCGACGACCGTGTAGGTTGTGGATGGCGCCAAATTGTAGGTGTTGAAGGAGACCGTGCGGTTGTTCGCGGAAACGGACGCGCCTACGCCTATGGAACTATCCCCAGCAAGCAATTGGATGTTTGAAGGAGTGAGTGTCGCCGGATTGATCGACTTCGAGAACGTCAGCACAACAGTCACTTGGGACCCTACGTTCGCCGTCCCATTGGCTGGCGTCACGGAAGTCACCGTCGGCGCGGTTGTATCGGCCGTATTGGCAACGGTGAACGTGGTCACCACAGAGGCCGTGTCCGTGTTCCCTGCCAAGTCTCGGACTAAGTCCTGTGTATACACTTGGATGGTGGCATTGGCCGGGTACGGCTGCGTCGGCGTGAACCTCACCTTTGCCCCGTTGGCCGGATCCGTCGGGTTCGGTCCCCAGGTCCCAGCGAGCTGGTAGTAGCTGTTCGACGCATCGCGAACCAAAATGTTGGTTAGCGACGTCGGGTCGATCACCTCGCTGAAGGTGATATCCATCGGCGCGGTGTTGCTCACGTTGAGGGCTCCATTCGCCGGGCTCACCGACAAAGCTGTTAATGACCCGGCGCCCACCGGCGTTCCATTGGTCCCGGTGGTGAAGCTGCTCGAGAACGGAATTCAGCAAGGCCATCGATCCGATCCGCGGCTCCGCTATCAATCCGCCCGCGACATAATTCACGATCTGGAAGCCTGGCGCGCTGGAACCAACGGAGGGCTTGCAACCAGTGTGCGGCGCCGGATGCATTCCGCTTCGCTAAGCAACTGGATTGCGCTTGGCGTTGTCGTTCTCGTGGTTGCTTTGCTGGCTGTTTTTTTTCGAGCAAAGCCTTTCTCGGGAAGAAAACCTGTCTCGGCGCCGGCAATGTCCCTCGCGATTCTTCCGTTTCGCAATGCTTCCGGAGACCGGTCTCTTGATTGGTTGGGTTCGAGTATGGCCGAGATCTTGAGTACGGACGTAGGGCAGTCACCTCATGTCCGAGCGGTCTCCCCGGAACGCGTCGGACAAGTTCTGCGGGACCTCCGCATTCCTGCAGATACCCCTCTTGATTTGCCTACTATCACCCGACTCGCGGAATTCAGCAATGCAGAGGCCATTGTTTCGGGGCAATATGCCAGGTTCGGCGAGCGGATACGCTTTGACGCAACGGTTCGAGATCTGAAGCGTGGGCGCTCGATTTCCCTCCAGGCGGAGGCTTCAAGTGAAAAGGACCTTCTCCCCGGCATCGATCGTCTGGCGGAAAACATCCGCGATAATCTCGACCTGGCTCCGAGCATCGTTAAAGAACTACGCGACCGGTCATTTAAGCCCTCATCCGCTTCGCTCCCAGCCCTCCGTGATTACAATTCGGGGCTGCAATTAGCGCGCCAAGGAAGCAATTTGGAAGCCGCAAAGTTGTTTGAAGCCTCTACAAAGGAAGATCCTGAATTTGCCCTAGCGTTCTCTCAGTTGGGGCAGTCCTACGCAAATCTCGGACAGGACAACGAAGCGGAGCAGTACTCGCGCAGGGCTGTGGAACTCAGCGAAAAACTCCCCGACCAGGAAAAGTTTCTGATCCAAGCCCGCCACGATGAAATTCTGAAGAATTATGAGAAGGCCATCGCGTCCTACGAAAATCTTGCCAAGGCTTCTCCAGATAATGCCGATGTGCTTTTTGACTTGGGTCGCCTTCAGGAGAGCGCGGGCGCATTCGACAAGGCTCGTACAACTTTTTCCAAAGTCCTTGCGCTCGATCCGAAGAGAGTTGAAGGTTTGCTGGCCATGGGCCGCGTCGAGATTGAGAGTGACAACGCTCAGGGCGGTATCGATTACTTGAACCGTGCGCAGAGCATGGCCGTTGAATTTGGCAACGAAGAGGAGAAAGCCACCATCCTGCAAGGCCTCGGCGTGGCTTTCTCCGTTCTGAACAAACACGAAGATGCTCTCCGCAATTACCAGGAGTCGCTGAAGATCAAACGGCGACTTGGCCTGAATAAAGGGATCGCCGACAGCTTGCAGGCTATTGCTCAAACGGAAAATGCAATGGGAACGACCGCCGCAAGCCTGAGGGATTACAAGGAGGCTCTGAACATCCGCCGCAGTATCGGGGACAAGGCTGGTACTGGAGACGTCTTGAATGACCTCGCTCAATTTTACGGGGAGCACGGTGAGTACGACCGGGCCATGAGACTTTATAAGGAAGCTCTGCAAATACAAACCGAAGTAGGCAACGAGAACAATCGCGCGCTGGTGCTGAACAACATAGGCGACACCTACCTCCAAAAAGGAGACTACGAAGACGCCCGCATCTACTTCACGCAGGCTCTAGATATTCGCGAAAAGCTCAAGGTGCCCACGGAAATTGCTGACACTCTCCACAACCTCGCGGAAACATCAGTAAAAACAGCTCAATATGACCAGGCATTGGCGGAGTATCTGAGGGCCCTCGATTTGCGGCGAAGCGTCGGCGATAGACGTGGCGCAGCCCTCGAGTCCTCCGCTTTGGGCACGCTATTCGGCTATCAAGGGCGCTACGGCGCGGCGCTCAGTTCCGAAGAAGACGCTGTAAAGATCCTGCGAGAAAACCAAGAACACGGCTTCTATCTGACCGAGGCTCTCAGTGACTATGGTAAAGCCTTGGCGCAGATCGGAAAAGGTGAACAGGCACGTAGTACACTCGCGGAAGCATTGACGATGGCGCGAGAGGCAAAAAATCAGGCCGAAATCGCGCAGGTGCTCGATTATCAGGCGGACAATTTCTTCTACCAGGGCGATTTCAAATCTGCTGCGTCTCTCTATGCCCAGGCCCAACAGGCGGCTTCATCCGCCGGCGATCGCCATCTGATTTTGCTGACCAAGGCCAATCTTGCCAAGCTCGTGATTAAACAGAATGGTTCAGCGACTGCCGCCCGCACCCTACAAGCGGTTGCAGAAGAAGCAGAATCGCAAGGCTTGAAATATCTCTCCGTCGAATGTTCCCTCTATATTGCTGAAGCATTGATGCATGACAAAAAGTATGACCAGGCGCAGCAGGAACTCCGTCGGACGCTGAGCAAGAGTGAGAAACTCGGGTCGCGGAGTCTGATCGCGCAAAGCCACTATCTGCTCTCCCGTACTTTGCAGCTTTCCGGTAATTCCAGGGAAGCCGAAAGCCATTCCAAAGAGGCGCGGCGTGTCGTGGAGACTATCCGCAAGGAAGCGGCCAATGACGATGTCTTGAAACGCAGTGACCTCAGCGCCATTTTGGGATCAGCCCGCAATTATTGTAAGCAAAGAATCCTCCTTGCTCCGCCGTCCAATGCGATGGCAATCATCCCTCCAATGTCGATGTATTGAGAGTAGGTGGCTTACTGGCGACCCAAATTGCGAATGTTCGCAAATTGGCGAAATTCGTAGCCCTGTGTTTGACACTCGCTGAGGAAGGCCGCATTCGCGCCGGGAGTGGTTATGACACGTCACCCCCGAATGGGTGCTGCACAGCAACCTTGGTTGCTGTAGGGGAACCACCAAGAAATCAGAGGCTTACAAAATCTGGGGCGCTGTAGAGCGCAGCAGGTAGCTGTGCGTCTACTATTGCAATCCAAGCTACTGCGCGACCGGCGCGGAGACCTCCTGTCGCTGGTGAGGCACTTTGTGGGAATCTACGCGGAACGCATGAACAAGCAGATCGACGGCATTCCGGCAGACGTGATGGAGGTGCTGGTAGGCCATTCTTGGCCGGGAAACATCCGGGAGCTGCAGAATTTCATCGAACGCAATGTCATCCTGACCGACGGAAACACGCTTCATCCGCCGCTCGAAGGATTGAGGCAGCAGACTAGAAGTTATCTCATAAATGGTTTTGTGGCGGAAAAGCCACAAAACCTGTTCAACCGAAACCAGCGGAAAATAATGATTCGGCTAAGTTTGTACAGTTTCACCACGCAAGTGCCTTCGTTTCCACGACGTGCGGGCATTTATGAGATGGCTTCTAGTGAAATTAACTCCCCGGAACCCACGACGCTGGAACCGGAACCTGTCACGCTAAAAGAAATTGAGCGACATCACATCCGCAAGGCGTTGGGCGGGCCAACTGGGTGATCGGTGGTGCAAGGGGCGCCGCCGTCCGCTTAGGAATGAAACGCTCTACAGTCTACTCGCGAATGCAAAAGCTGGGAATTCTCAGGGCCCAGGGGTGCGCCAAGGCGTTTGGGGACTGAATCGCTGCACGCTCCATTTCTGCGTCAAGCAGCTCGGGATAGTCCGATGCAACGACGCGGAAGTTAGCGCTCAAGCGCGCTTGGTGGCTGAACGTCCTGCTTCCGCCAGAACCTCCACCCAGGATCCGTTATTTCTTTGTTGGCCATAGGTCGCCCAAGTGTCAAGCAGTGCAACACAAGCGTGCGCGAGTGTCCAACCGAAGGACACTCGCCGTCCTCGACGGCCTCGCCACCTCCGTCTATCTGCCAATGTTTAAGCACCTTACCCAACTCCCCACGCAAACAGGTTTGGTATCGCCGATGCACAGCAGGTTACATAATGAACCGGCGAGAATTTTTGGGCATCATTGGCGCTGCCAGCGCTACGGCACTGACGGCCTCCTGCAATCGAATCAATCCTCTGGTGGGGACTCCATCGAGTCCGGCTAACCTCGTTCGATTCCCGGAAAAAACAGAGATGATCTTCCTCACCGACCGGCCCCCCCAGTTGGAAACTCCCATCCATTATTTTCGACAGGATCTCACGCCGAACGAAGCGTTCTTCGTTCGGTGGCACCTCGAAGGAATCCCAACTTCCGTGGATCTTCGGACCTTTCGGCTCAATATCAGCGGCCACGTCCGGCAGCCGTTGCAGCTAAGCGTGGACGACCTTCGGTCGCAGTTCGAGCCAATTTCCATCATCGCCGTCAATCAATGTTCCGGCAATTCTCGCAGTTTCTTCGAGCCTCGCGTTCCTGGCGGGCAGTGGAAGCATGGCGCAGTCGGCAACGCCAAATGGACCGGCGTTTCCGTGAAGTCGATTCTGGATCGTGCTCAAGTGAAGGCAGGCGCCGTGGACGTCTCATTCAATGGCCTTGACGTGCCGCCACTGCCTTCCGTGGCTGACTTCGTGAAGGCCCTTTCGATCGACCACGCGCGGGATGGCGAGGTGATGATCGCCTACGCCATGAATGACCAAACGTTGCCCATGGTGAACGGCTTCCCCCTGCGCCTCGTCGTGCCTGGTTGGTATGGAACGTATTGGGTGAAAGCTCTCAGCGACATCACCGTGTTGCCCCAAGCCTTCAGCAACTTCTGGACGGACAAAGCGTATCGCATTCCCGCCGGCCCAAATGGCACCGAATCTCCAAAAGATTTGGCCAAGGACACAATTCCCATCAATCGATTCAACGTGCGTTCCATTTTCGTTCGTCCCGACCCCGAGGAAACTTTGCATCCCGGAACGCCGACTCAAATCGAGGGCATTGCTTTCGACTCCGGTTACGGGATTCGGCGAGTGGAAGTATCGACGGACGGCGGGGGCACTTGGGCGGATGCTCGACTGGACCCGGAACTCGGAAAGTATTCGTGGCGACGCTGGCGGACGCCCTGGACGCCAACAAACCGCGGGCAATATCGACTGATGGCTCGCGCGACCAATGCGGCGGGAGACACGCAGAGCAAGGAACAGTGGAACCGCAGTGGCTTTATGTGGAATGTAATCCAGCAAGTTGACGTAAGGGTGGGGTGACAGCGCGTGACCCCAAAAATAAAAAGTGTAGTTCTCTTGCTGGGACTTGCGGCATTGCTCGCCGGCTGTGGACATTCGTCAAACATCAATAAGGAATCAGAGCGTGGTAACGCAAACGAAAAAATGGAATCGACGATGGATTCGAAGCCAGACAACCTGGTTCATACCATCGTGCTGCCGCATTACGAGCCAGTGTTTCCGCCGGGTCCTGGCCGTGATGAATTTGTTACTGCGTGCGTCGTTTGCCACTCACCACGATACATCACGATGCAGCCGCGATTTTCCCGGACTACTTGGCTGAGCGAAGTCAAAAAAATGAAGGATGTCTACGGCGCGCATATTTCTGATGAGCAGGCGCTGAAAATTACGGACTACCTGGTTTCTATCAACGGAAAGCCTGACTCTGGTCAAGCTCCCAAAGGCACCTATGGCGAATAGAGTCGGCGGCGAGCATCATTCGCGGTCACGGGCGCTGACACTCCTGGTGGTTTCCGTACTGCTTCTGGGTACGCTACTCGCTTGGTGGGGAACACGCGGCCATCGCCGTCTGTTTGGGGAATCGCGGCGCGAGCCGGTTGCCGCCGGGGGCACGGTTCTTCCTCACGTCACGCAGGAAGAGAGTGCATTGCTCGATCGCGGCTCCCAAATTTCAACGCAGCAATGCGCGGGTTGTCACAAAATGTCCACACGCTCCAGCGGGCCCAGTTATAGGGAAATTGTGACCTTCTATCGCCGCGAATTTCCTGCCTCGGCCGGCAGTCCTGATTTGCGCTCTCGATTAGCCGTAGCAGTGACACATCCGCGGCCAGGATGGGGCAATTTTGCACCAGGCCCCTTGGAATCCGATCTGTCGCTTGATGACCGGATCGCCCTTGCGAGTTGGATTCTGAACAGTTTCGATCAAGACAAGAAACCCGGCGAAGGTGTCGGTAAATGACAAATTCTACAGAAATTGCCTCGTATCCAAGTGAGCGCCGAAATTCCCAGAGTTCAGGTGCGCTTCCATCGGTTGAATATGGCCTGATCCGCGCGCACGTCTTTGCCTCACTCGTCACCTTAGTGGTCTCGGTCCTATTCGGCCTTCTGGTGGCCACAAAGTTCAGCTTTCCAGAATTTCTGGGAGGCCACGGATGGCTTACCTGGGGCAGGCTTCGCTACAACCATACGCAGGGCATATTCTTCGGATGGCTGGGCAACGCATTCCTGGCCTTTTTTTATTACGCGGTGCCACGCCTCGCAAATCGGCCGGTGTTGAGCCGCAAGCTGGGATGGTTCCTTTTCTGTGTCTGGAATTTTGCGGTAGTCCTTCCCGGATGGGTGCTGGTTGCCGCCGGTTTCAGCCAGCCGTTGGAATGGGCGGAGTTTCCGCTCGTCGTGGACGCTTTCGTCGTTCTCGCCTTCATTCTGATGGTCTTCGAGTTTGTCCTGCCTTTCCTTAAAGCTCGGCTCTCGGACCTCTATGTCAGTGCTTGGTACATCATCGGCGGCATTATTTTCACGATGCTTGCCTACCCGGTTGGGAATTTTGTGCCGGAGCTCGTCCCCGGCGCGCGGGGCGCCGCGTTCAGCGGCCTCTGGATTCACGATGCTGTCGGTCTCTTCGTGACGCCTTTTGCCCTTGCTATTGTTTATTACGTCATCCCCGCTACCACGCGCCGCCCGATCTTCAGTCATTTCCTGTCGATGGTGGGTTTCTGGGTGCTCTTCTTTACTTATCCCTTAAATGGGACTCACCATTACGTGTATTCAGCAATCCCCATGGCCGCGCAGAAAGGTGCCATCGTCGCTTCGGCCTATTTGGGAATGGACGTGATTTTGGTGGTTACCAACCTTCTGCTCTCGCTGCGCGGAAGCAGTGGGATTGCTTCGAAGGACGTGCCGCTGCGCTTCGTCTGGTTTGGTGTCGTCTCCTATCTTGTGGTGGGGTTGCAGGGCTCGGTACAGGCATTGATGCCCGTCAATCGCGTCATTCATTTCACCGACTGGGTGATCGGCCACTCCCATTTGGCAATGATCGGGAACGCGCTACAACGAGCGCATGATGAATTGGTCGTTCTGGCTTCTGGCAGTGGGCCTAACGCTGATGGTCACTGATCTCACGATTGCGGGCCTGGTAGAGGCTCAGGTCTGGCAGTCGAGCGCGCCATGGATCGATTCTGTCCGCGCGGTCGGAAGTTACTGGCTGGTGCGCACACTTTCAGGGCTCCCCATTCTCGCGGGCTTTGTTCTTTTCTGGGTTTCTCTCGTTACCGGGCCAAGGTCGTCACAGGCCATCACGCCGGTCACGAGCCGCGAGGCTACAGAAATCAAAGTCGCATTCGAGGGCGCCCCGGCGGCTTCACACGAGCTCATCCCGACCGCTTGGCTCAGCCATGCGCATGTAATCGCCTTCGGCGCAGGTGTGGGTTTCTTCGCCCTTTCGTTTCTTGTTCTTGCCATCCTTCCTGGAAAGGAACTGGCAAATGAAATCAAGCGCGCGGCTCCCGTCACCATGCCAATGCTCACCGCGTCCGAACAAAGAGGCAGAGTCATTTACGGGCGCGAAGGATGCGCCTACTGTCACACGCAGCAGATTCGGTCTCTTGCGGCGGACGTGCGCCGCTTCGGCGCGCCCACCGAGGCATGGGAGACCAAGTATGATTACCCGCAGCTTTGGGGCACGCGCCGCATCGGGCCCGATTTGTCGCGCGAATTCAACCTTCATCCCCGCGACTGGCAACTCACTCATCTCTACAATCCCCGGCTCGTCGTGCGCGATTCGGTTATGCCTCCCTATCCCTGGCTTTTCAGCGGCAGCGCTAATCAGCCGACACAAGAAGGACTGGATCTGCTTGCCTATCTGCAGTCTCTTGGACGTGCTCGACAACTTTCCGGCTTTGAGCGACAGCCGTTGCTGTCAAGCGTGCAGCCCGCGACACCGGATATGGCCATGCCGAGCGAGCCTTCAGCCAGAGCCACTCCTCCCTCCGTTCCGATTGCCATGACGGGAGGATACAGCGACAGCGCACCCGTTCTGCATCCTGCGTCGAATCCGGCCGACTTGCAGGAAGAGGTGAGCCGCGGCGGTACTGTTTTCGCCGCGAATTGTGCTTCGTGTCATGGGTCTGCCGGAAAGGGCGATGGCAGAGCTTCCGCGAGTCTATTGCCGAAACCGGCGAACCTGACTGCTGCCCGCTTCTCCGACGAACGACTCAGCAGTGTGCTGTGGAATGGAATCACTGGGTCTGCCATGCCGCCCTGGCGCCAGCTGCCCACCGAGGATTTGCGCGCTCTTGTGGCCCACATCGAGAGCTTGCACGTTGCTAGTGCTCCGTCATCCACGCAAGTAAGTGCGAGTCTGGGCCAGGCCAAATCCCTGTTTGCAGCCGCCTGCGCCAGTTGCCACGGCGACACCGGAGCGGGTAACGGGCCGGCAGCGGGCGTCCTTGCACCAGCACCAACAAATTTTCACCTTAAGAAGCCCACAGAAGAACGGGCCTGGGAAGTTTTGGAAAATGGCGTGCCGGGAACAGCGATGGCGCCGTGGCAGAGCCAACTCAGCGCAGATCAGCGGCACGCCCTGGTCGAATTCGTGCGCTCTCTCTACGGCACGCCGCAGGAGAACGCAAAACAATGATCAATCTGATTGTGATCGTAATTTCAGCAATTATGCTCGTTCTGGTTCTGCTTTGGTGGCGTTGGCCGGCTTTCCGCATCTGGATTGAGGCGCCGAAATATTTCATGCTTCGCCAGGAACGCCGCTTCGACGACCCGGAACGCCGCAGGCACAGCCGCTGACTCCATACAATTTTATGACTCATAGCGATTACTCATTGGACGCAGAATTTGTCGCGCGCGATAGTCGAGGTGGAACGAGACGTGCAGAACAAGAAATGAATCGCAAGAGTCGCACAACTCGGAAGGAGAAGTAACTTGAACAAGAACCGAATCACCCGAATCGCACAACTAGCCCTCGCCGCTGTAGCAGCCCTCACATTCACGGGCCAGGCAGAAGCAAGGAATCATCCCAACAAAATTATCCTCGTGCGCCCAGAGGATCTTCCTGAACTCGCACGGGTACCCGGCCAAGCCATGCTGCTCCACTATACCGGTGATGGCAAAATGCATCTTTTAGTCGAGCAGGACCATGGCGCTCGCCTCGCCGTCTTTGACGTGACCGACCCAGCCCATGTCAAAGAAGAGGCTGCGGTGCAGGTTGACGCCCCCGGCGCGTTCGACTTTGTCTCCTCCTTGGGAGACTACGCAGAGTTGGTTCGGTTCCGAAACAGTCAAGATGAGGCAGTGTTGGATTTGCACAAAGTAAAAGTCCCGACCCTCAAGATGGTTCCAGGGCTGAAATTCCAGGGCTCGACCGAGCGTTTGGGTGACGATGGACTCATAGTCACTGATGCTGCGCAATCTGCTGCAAGCGATCCAAACTATCAAGTCGTCGATCTCTCGAATCCACTCAACCCCAATCCCGTGGGCGACGTGAAGAACGTTCTTGAGAAGATTACGAATGACGAGACGGGCACAACGTTCCTGCTCACGCCAGACGGCTTGTACCTTATCAGGCGGCCGGCTGTGGAAGAGGAATACGAGATACATCAGTACCAGATGAACCACCCCGGATAATTGGGTCCGGGATCGGGTCGACAAAGAATTCTTCTCGACCTAACAGACAGACGCGATGCAGGAACAGGCCTTGCGATGACGCAGGGCCTGTTTTTCCTTGGAAGATCCGAAATGGAGAATTTCAGACTCAAGGTCTTCCGCACAGTCGCCGATAATTTGAATTTCCGCCAAGCTGCCGAAGCCCTCTACCTCACACAGCCTGCGGTCACCCTTCAGATCAAAGCGCTCGAAGAGGAGCTCGGAGTGCCTCTTTTTGATCGCACGGAAAACAGAGTTGCGCTGACGGAAGCCGGGCAAATTCTTCTCAAGCATGCCAAGAAGGTGGAAGCTCTCACGGCTGCAGCTCGCCACGAATTAGCGCAACTCGTGGGCGAAGAGGAAGGGGATCTTTCCGCGGGAGCCTCAACCACGATCTCGCAATATCTCCTCCCAAAGTTGATCGGCGAGTTCCAAATATCGAATCCCAAGATCCGGTTGTCTCTGCTAGGAGCCAACACGGAGAAGATCGTCCGCGGCGTCCTCGATGGAACCTTGGCAATAGGGCTAATCGAAGGTCCCTCTCTTCATCGAGATCTCGGCGAGGAGCCTTTTGTGGCCGATGAGATTGTTGTGATCGTTCCATCGAAGCACGAATGGGTCGGTCAGCACGTCGAAGCGGAGCAACTCCTCAAAGCTCCGCTCATCCTCCGGGAAAAAGGCTCAGGAACGCGACGAGTCGTCGAAGCGGCTCTGAAGGCTGCTGGCATTCAAATGAAACATACAAGAACTGTTATGGAGCTTGATTCCACGGAGGCGATCAAGTCCGCAGTGGAAGCGGGTTTGGGTGTCGGGTTTGTCTCCCGTAGGGCTATCCAAAAAGAACTAAAACTCGATACGCTGCGAGAGGCTCATATCACCAAATTGAGCATGCAACGAACTTTCGCGATTATCTATCCTCAGGGTCCCGAGCCCCGCGACGCCGCGGGTGCATTTCTACGTTTTCTACGAGAAAAGCGCGACCGCGGAAAGTGAGACAACGGCAACAGGCACCTTCAGCATTCAACTCGCCCACCGCCGACCTAGAGGCCGATCGAAAGTTCCGGTTTGCCGACCATTCGTCCAGAATCGGTACTCCGTGCTAGGCTTTTGCTCCAGCGGGCGCAAAGGATGCAAGGGGATGTGTCTTCCCTGAGAGTCTCGCGCAGGGAATTCGTGGTCTTTGAACGAGGTGGCAGGATGGTACGCTCCATTTGCATTGTGTTGCTCTCTTTGCTTCTGCAGGGTTGTGCGAGGCCATCTGTTCATGAACCGGTTACGCTGACTCTTCTGGGCCAGGAGTGGAGGACTACAGAATTCAACCAGGGGTGGCAGCAGGAATTGCAGCAGTTCACTAACGAGACGGGAATCCAAGTCAGGTTGCTCCCCTCTCCCGAGGCAGTTCGGGAGCAGTTGACTTTTTGGCGAGAATCACTTGCGAGAGGCGCTTCGGGTCCTGACGTGTACGGCCTGGATGTGATCTGGCCTGGAATGCTGGCCGAATATTTCATAGATCTCAAGCCATATTTCAACAACGAAATCTCCACCCATTTTCCGGCGATCGTGGCCAGCTACACCGTGCACAACAAGCTCGTGGCGATGCCGTATTATGGCAATATCGGGCTTCTCTATTATCGGACGGACCTTTTGCGACAGTATGGATATGGCGCGCCGCCCAGGACCTGGGACGAGCTGGCAAGCATGGCGGCTCGGATTCAGGCGGGCGAACGAGCCAAAGGCAAGAGTGACTTTTGGGGGTTTGTGTGGCAAGGCGCGGGGGAAGGCTTAACCTGCAATGCGCTGGAATGGCAAGCTTCCGACGGCGGCGGACGCATCATCGAGGAGGACAAGACGATCAGCGTGAACAATCCGCACGCAATCCGGGCGTGGAAAAGGGCGGCGCGTTGGGTTGGTTCTATCTCGCCACCCAGTGTCGTCGGATACAAGGAATGGGACGCGCTAAACGCTTCGATGACAGGCGAGGCAGCATTCATGCGCAATTGGCCGACAGCCTACGCCCAGGCGGCAGGGTCGCCAATCCGAAATAAATTCGATATAGCTCTGCTGCCCGGTGGTAAGGCAGGCCGAGTGGGTACCCTGGGAGGATCCGGCTTGGCAGTTTCCCGGTTCTCGCCTCATCCCCGCGAAGCCGTAGAGCTGGTCCGGTATCTGACCCGTAGAGACGTGCAGGTAGCGCGGTCCCGCATGCTTTCGCAGCCACCTACTTTGCCGGAGCTTTACGACCTGCCTGAGGTACTTGAGCCAAATCCCCGTTTTAACCTATTGAGTCAAGCGTTCCGGACCGGCATCGTCTTGCGTCCTTCGAACGTTACCGGCAAGAAATACGAGGAAGTGACCGACGCTTACATCCAGGCAGTGCACTCCGTGCTGACTGGCGAGAAGGGTGCGGCGGAAGCTGCTGTAGCCCTGGAGGATGAATTGGTTCGCATCACCGGTTTCAAGAAGGGACCGCCCCTAGAGGGAAATCAGCACACCCTAAATAGAACTCTGAACCGGTCCAATCGCCGGCATCCTTGTTCTCACACCTTGCGAAAACAAGCATTTCGAAACGTAGAGAATTCGTTCTGAGAAGCATCCGAACCTGCCGTTCGATTGCGGAAATGGCAAATTCAGTAGTGTTGCCGCTGATCTTGGGCGATTAACGCTAGTGCTTTATCGGATGCGCGCTTTCAGGAAGAACTGCGCACGAGCACGGAGCTCTGCGCGCGTTCGATAAAGCCGTTAGAAGGAAGCCG
>WNFL01342893.1_pt1 | contig 36086 bp, 60 predicted proteins | sample 5400361 | NCBI WGS metagenome assembly WNFL01 (sample SAMN13153351, study PRJNA577476) | soil metagenome | isolation source: 40 cm soil on Douglas fir-dominated hillslope | place: USA:California | collected 2013-09-17
CAAAAACATATCTCCTTTGGAGTGGGTAGAAAAAATAGCGAGAAAGTGGAGCATAGCATCTTCGATGACCATGTCTGGGACGAATTGGAAATTCTCAGAAATCTTAAAGATAAAGCGACAGCTCAGCTTGGTACCGTTGGTAGTGGAAACCACTACGTGGATATCTTTACGGATGAGCTTAATAGGGTTTGGATTGGTGTTCATTTTGGGAGCCGCGGTCTGGGACATAGCATTGCGACTTATTTCATAAAACAAGCAGGAGGAAAAGATTGAGTCCGCGCAGTGCCGGTCATTCTTGATGAAACTTCAGACCTCGGCGAGCAGTATCTTAAATGCATGGAAATCGCTGGTAGATATGCATACGCGGGGAGAGACTGGGTTTGCAATAGGGTTGCAACTATACTTCGATCTAATATTATACAAGAAGTGCACAATCACCACAACTTTGCATGGAAAGAGAGACATTTTGATAAAGATTTGTGGGTTGTCCGAAAAGGAGAAATACCTGCATTACCAGGTCAAATGGGCTTCGTTGGGGGGTCTATGGGTGATATATCAGTTATCTTGGAAGGAGTTGAATCCATTGAATCCAGAGCCACCTTATACTCCATTATTCATGGAGCGGGCCGTCTCTTGGGTAGAAATCAAGCCAAAGGAAAACGCGATAGGAAAACAGGAAAACAACTCACAGAAGGACTTGTTAAACAAGATGAACACGACGAGTGGATGCGAAAAGCTATGGTCGAAGTTAGAGGCGCAGACCTTGATGAATCATCCTTTGCATACAAGCCTATTGATAGAGTCCTCAATGCCCATTCAGGAACCATAAAGATTCTTCACAATTTGACGCTTATAGGTGTTTGTATGGCTTCTCCAAATGAGCATGATCCATATAAAGATTAGAATGACTAGTAAAGAAGAATTTATTAATAAATTAGGAATAGATAAGGTTTTTATAAAATGATTATTTTACAGATTTTGGGCGCTGCTCTTTTTCTTCTTTGGTTGGAACGGAATGTGTTTTAATGAGTTCTTGAGCAAGAATAGCAGCTTGTTGAGGAGAGTTGTTTCTAGCAGCAATAATAATACGTTTCATTATATTTTGTGCATCAGGGTCAGTTAAGAGCTTTGTAGAAAGTCTCTTAGCTGCATCCATAGTAATCACAGCACCCAATGTTTTGTAATCACCGGTGAATAAAGAACGAACTCCTTCTAAGAGTTTGAGTGATTGAATAGTTTTATCGTTCTTTGGAATCTGTTTTAACAGGGATTCGATAGCTTGTGCACCATCCGAAATAGTCTGGATATTTTTTACTTGTTCAGAACCCAGGACTTTCTTGGCAAGTTCATAGTTCTGTGAATCGTTGAGTATGGAAGTTAACTTTTTAAAATTCATCCCATCTACGTTTTGAGCTTTTTCAATGGTTTGCATCAGGTCACGTGTATCGAGCCATTTCTTCCAAGCCTCATTAGTTTTTTCGAAATACTTACCAAACTTAGCAGCTTCAGGTCCAGATTTCGAAAAAGTATCTTTAATCCCCTCTTTGACTAATCCAAGCAAGTGCTCTTTTTGCTTTGGGTTTCCCCAATTTCCAGCTTTTCCAAGATTTCGGTAGAATCCTGTGAAGAATTCCGCAGTATCTGCCTTGTCCAGCTTTCCTAGACCGTCTTTCATAAATTCAATGAACTTCTTTTGTTCATCAAGGAGAGGATATTTTTCCAAATAAGCAATAGCATTCTCGATAGATTTCTTAACAGGTTCCGTATTTTTTATGGGCACGTTGGAGGCCAATTCCTCCATTGACTGATAAACGTTTGAAGCTTGTTTTTCAAGGTATTGTAAACCGCCTTCAGCATATCCTGGCAATCCCTTTTTAACTTGTTCTTTGAATAATTCCTCACTGTTCTTAACTCCTTTCTGAATGGCATTTTCTGCCTCAGGAGTAAGTGATGCATATTTTTTTATAATCTTTCTTTCTTCAAGAGCGCTTTTTGCTAGAGTAATATCTTTTTCTGTATAACCAGCTTTTCTTAAATCTTGCAACACTTCTTCAACTTCTTTGCTTTTGGAGGAAACATTTCTTGCAGACTTCGGAGAAAGCTTAAGAGTAGCGACGATTTCTGCCGCAGCTTGCGCCCAGGCAGGCGCTCCCATTTCTTCCAATGTCTGACCTGCTACACCTGCTGCAATTGGAGCTGCTATAGACGTTGCACCAAAAGCCAAACCTGAACCACCAAGCATACCCATGCGACGACCATAGCGACCTGCTGCTGTTTTGGGTTCAGAAACAAGACCTGCGTCTTTTCCTAGAGATTCAACATCCTGAGAATTTGGAAGTCGAGAATATCTGGGAAGAATATCATCATCATCGGAAAGCTCCATGAGTTCGCCAGCGGATGGCACTTCACCGCGCTCCATCTTCTCTAGGATATCAAATTCGCGGTTATGCTTAGCTTTCTCGCCTGGAAGAATTTCTTTCGATTGTAGGCCAAACAAATCAAGAATATCGCCATAAGTTCCAAGAGCGCCGATTCCAAATCCTTGAGCGGTTTGTTTTCCGAAATCTGCAGCATAGTCACCGGTACTAAATTCTTCTTTCTTCGGAGGAGAATTGAAATGGTTTAGAACTTCTTGAGGTGTATAGCCAGCTTCCTGAGCTTTTATCATCTTATCTTCGAAGGATGGATCCTTTGTAGAGAGATACTCCATGATTTCTTCATCGGAATAACCAGATTTTTTAGCTTTTTGATATTTCTCTTGATAAGTCATTTAAAAATGTCATCCAGTGAAGGGCGATTTTGTTTAGATGATTCTTCTTTAACCATTGATCTAGCTTTATTGTTAACTTGCTTTAATTGATCTTCTAGCTGAGATTTTAATCTACGATAGTTCTCTGTTGCATACTTTTTAATTAATACTGGGTCAGCTCCAGAACCGTAGTGATCCATAGCTGCTTTATATGTCTCATCCTTCAAATATGCAATCCTATTGCCTAAAGCAAGCTGCTCGGCAATCAAGCGTCTACCTTCGGGGCTATTGGCTAGCGTAGGGAAGCCTTGTTTAAACTGATCTAAGTCAAAGTTAGTTACTCTTCCAGGGAAGAAGTCTTTAGCTCTTCTTGCCATACGAGCAATGGTCTTTACGTAGTCCTGAGCTTCTGGAGTTGCTAGAGCTTTTACACGCAAATCACCTGAATCCCAATCAACGTTCCATTTCTCAATTCCGGTGGGTAATGCTCCAGGAACTTCATTCAAGTCTTGAAGATGCTTTACTTCGCGATATTCGTCGTCCAAAGCATTCAGTCGATCGACTGCTTCAGTATAGATCGGAATGTTTGTTTTCTCTCTATATTCGTTTTGTTTAACGATATCAGAAGGAGTCATACCAATAGGTTCAGGCAACACAGGGAAGTCTAATTTTAACGCTCCTAAATTTGTTCCAGGAATATCAATATTAGGTTTCGTTTCTTGTTTTTCTTCTTGCTGCTGACCAATTCCCTTTCCTGCTTTTGAACGTTTGATTAAATCGTTAACATTCCTAATTACGTCAGATTGGCCTCCTATTGGAGCGTTTTCCATCTGATTTTGCCATATTTTTGCTGTTTCTTCTGGATAACCAGCCTTAATTAGGGAATCTAACACACTTTTGCCTGCTTCCCTTCTCTTTTGCAAATCCATAACTTTAAGTTGATTTTCTGGGGTCAGCTTTTTTAAATCTTTAGGAGCGACTTTTTCCCCTGAAACTATTCGACTTAAAACTTCTTGCTGAGCCTCATTCTTCGCCATCTCAGTTTCATTTCTTTCTTGCTGATCAATCTGCATGCGCTGTTGAAATATTTCTTGTCCTTTCTCGCCATAAGGACTTAAAGCAGACCGTATTGCTTCCAATTTTTTGGACTGAGGAGCATTTTCAAGAGCTTTATCTTGCATGACGCTTTCAAGACTGCGATTAGCAAAAAAAGTATTCAAGCCGCTGCCAATGCCCTGACCTAAACTCATTCCGAGCATTTCGGAAAGTCTTCCCTGAGGATTATCTGTCTTAATGACTTGTACCATTACGAAATCCCTCCGCCTCCGTTACCTCTAAATAGACTACTAATTCCCCCACCGATTCCCTGCCCGAGAGCGCCTCCAATCGGTCCGGCCGCCGCAGTGCCAATACCAGTAAGTAAAGGAGCTAAGAAACCTCCAGAACCTTGTTTTTGCTGGTAAGCGAAAGGCTGATAATTAAGTCCTGTCTGAGACAGTTGATTATATTGATTATATTGCTGACCAGCTGCTTGGCTTTGAAGCTGGGAAAATAGCTGAGCAAGTTGGGATTGTAATCCAGAAGCAGCGCCGCCCAATGATTGGCCAAAGCCGCTAGAAGACAATGCCCCAGCACCGGCGAATCGTTCTGCAATTTGCGGGAGTAACTGCTCTTGGAACTGCTGAAGATATGGTTGAGAAAATTGGTCGTAACCTTGTTGTTGATTTTCACCTAGGAAATTATTGAAGTAGTTCTGAGCGAGATCATATCCTCCGCCTGGACCTTGCATTCCCATAGATTGTCCAAGGATGCTATTATGCAAACCTTGTTGTTCTTTAGTCCCAGTTGGAATTTTTTTTAATTTATCAGGGCTCCCAAAGAGCCATTCGCTGAATTTTGGCATAGTTCACCTAATTTTTTAAGTACTCCATGACCCAAACGCACCAGGTCAGAGCATTACCCGAATTGTTTTGGATAATAATCGTATTTGTCGAGTTATTATATCGGACATAAATGGAAGGATCGTTTAAGAAATAAGAAAGTCCCGTTGTATCAATTGCTCCGCCGAATCCTTGAACTGGATATAGATAACCCTTGATATTCATAGGTTGTGTGGAAGAAGATAATACTAAGTTAGTTGTACCGGTGGGAATATTTCCGCCATTTAGAAATACCAAATCAGCTGTAATTCTATAAGCATTGCGATTCTGTTGAGGATTTCCAATCTGATACCACTGCTTAAAAGGCGCATTCTCTTGAAGTAAGAAAAGTCCACTAACTTTTGTATTTACTGCATTTGCTACCCGACGTAAATATAGAAGCAAAATAGACTGAAATTCATTATCTTCTGGGTTAATATCCAATGAAATGGGAAGTTGATTGGTATTAAGAGGATTATCGCTAGAAAATGTCATATTAACTCACTTCTAATTAATAAGCCTGCCACCTTGCCTGAACCACACATTCATAGCATTCAATTCCATGGGTGTCTGATGAGTAGCAAGTTGATTCATTAAGCTATCATCATATGTCAATCCTATGCGAAGATATTGACCAAATTGAGTACTATAAAATCGATACCAGGCATATTCAGAACCAGGAATATAAGTCTGCCCATCAACAGAAGAAGTATTCCAAACTCCCCCACCAGTATACACACCAAATCCTGTAGAATCTGTATTATTTAGTGTAAAATTATTAGCATCGAGAACAGTTATCATATAAATGACACCATTCAATTGTGTCATTCCTGTTACATTACTAATGTAAATTTTCGTTCCTGTGATTAAACTATGATCCAAACTTGAGATCTGACATGGATTAGAATTAGTAGCATTCACGATAAAATCACAATTCTGAGATGAATTAATCAATTCCTGATTAGTCGCAATCAAATTAGCCTGTTCACCTAAATAGGAATTAACAAATAGTTGTATAGTGATGGCTGTAATTGCTGGAGAAAATAGATTAGAATCCATTTGAAAGTCGATATAAGAGAGCTTGAATTGCTTTCCTTCTCCTTGGAATGGGTTAAAATCTTTTCCAATGATATTCATTTTGGGAAATAAAGTTACTCTGCCTCCTCCTAAATAAACAGCGCTAGAGGTGATGTCTACAGCGAAATAACTTAGAGAATTCTGATTCCAAGTTGCTAGCGTGATTGTATTAGCATCCACGATATTAATACGATAGATAACATTATTCAATCCAGGATCAGTCCCACTCCAAATAGTATTCTGAATATAGATAATTTCTCCATTAGCCAGATTATGACTAGGAATTGTTATCTGTGTCGGATGTACAGTGAAATTAACAGCAGTAATCGCCATTGTATTGGCATATAACGTCGTTACAGGTTGGGGAGTTTCTGCATCTGGATTTTGATAGATATTAATAAAACCAGCTTGTGTACCTACTGTCACATAATCAACGTATTGCTGATCATCGACATTATCCCAACTGACATTACTTTCCCAATAAGTCGTTAAACTATCCCATGTAATGCCGAATTGAAATTGTGCTGGACCAAAACAGGTGATAGTATCGCGGAATTTAGCCCACGTGTTGTTTCGATAATTAAATACGAGAACTGTATTTGGGTAAGTTTGATTTGTAGATGAATTTGAAATGTCTAAATAATTGAAGTAAACCAATTCTTTTTCAAAATCTCTGATTCCATGCACAAAATTAGGCGCATTATTTTGGATCTGAAAACCGAATACTTGTTCAGGAATTTGTTCGTCTAATCTTGTAATGCCATTTGCCGATGCTTGAATGATTCCTCTATCGCTAACGGCCATTACTCCTTGATCAAATACAATTGGACTAAATGTACTAACAGATCCAAAATCAGAAGAAACTCTTTCAAAGATAAAAGGGAGGCCATACTCTCCAATGTATCGTAATTGCCAAGTAGAATATTCAAAAAATACGATCAGAGTATTTCTAAAGAAAGCAGCACTGACAATAGATTCATTGGTTGGAGCATCAATGAAACCACCTCTTCCAAAAATATCCGAACGCCAGCCATTGGTTTGATCTGTTGGATCACCAATTTGACTAAACCGACATCTAGCAAAGAAATTAACTGCTCCAGTGTAAGTACTGGCTGTTGGACCTTCCCAAGTATTTAGAGCAAGCAAACGACCATAATAAGGAATTAGGACAAGAGCTTGCCAAAGCGTATCTGTTGCCGTAATTAATGGTTGTAAATCTGTCCAAGATGAACTATTAAAATAACGAATAGGATCGTATGAAGGTGAACCAGGACCAGTTAAAAGAATATTATTGTTAGTAGCAAAAAAATATCTTAAATTAGCTGTGACACCTTGAAAATTAGCAGCCCAAAAAAAGTCGGTATTAGTACCAGTCCAAGTAGTTCCGGGTGCCAGTTCTTGAAATCCATTAAGATATTGATAAGCATAAGTTGTATCAAAAAAAACAGTAGAGTCGATACCTATTGTAGAAACTTCTCTGCGAAGAATTCCCATGACGGGAAGCGCTGGAAAATAACTAAATGTAATTGTAGTGGCTTTCCCAGAACCCACCGTCGTAATCAATGTTACAGAACCAGTCATGTAATTAATAATTCCAGAATTGCCCGCAGTCGCATTTGTAAGTGTTCCATTGCCTGCATCTATGAAAGGCGTAGCTAATGTCGCAATTGAAATATTAACCGATCCAGGGTTTATTTCTGCGTTTGGTTCTGGTGTTATAGAAAGAAGAGTATAGATATTGAATGTCCACGGAGAAGCCCCGCTATTTCCTAAAGATTGAGTGGTAAAAAGACGGCTAAGTCTTCCCATAGGCACTTCGCCATCTCTCTTTTTTGTTCTTTCGCGAAAGACATAGGCATTCTGTAGCTCTGAATAAGCTTCATTTGGTAATAATGCAGGTTTTTTGTCTTGTGTAAGACCTCCCCCCGGATAGCCTCCAATTAATACTTGTTGGAAACCATTCATTTAATTACCTAAAGCCCACCAGTAAAATCCAGTATATTGACTCGAAGATGTAACAAATGCCCACTGAAATGTAGTTCTGGTTAAAGTAGATTGTCTAATCTCCACATTTCCAGTGGAGGTGGCAGGAGTCCCAGAATTTCCATAAACTTGCGTCCATATACCGAAACAATTATTAGGAAATGCAATATTACTGGTTGCGAAAGTTAAAGTTTGAAAACTACTAGCAGTGGAATTTATTTTTCCCCATTGAAGAATCAATCCTCCTGGCAAAAATGTATACCCATTTGCTGCAGGAGATGGAGTTAGATTGACGGTTAATTGTTGTATCAATCCTGCGCCAGTTTCCCAAAATAATGCCTGATCAGTAGTAAATGAATTGATAGTCTTTGAAAATAGCTGACCATATCCTGCAACGGGTGCGGGATTACTACCCTGGGGAACAGAATGAATAACTGTATGATAGCCGGCAGGTTTTCCTCCTGGTTGACCATTATTATTCACATGATCTATGCCAAGAGTCTGAAATGTTCCATCCAGATTATTCCTAATTACAGACTTTGTTTGACCTAGAGATGATCCATCTGGTGGATAACCAGGAGTATATGTTGGAATTGACATAATTTTCCTTTAAACTGACACTGTTGAAATTGGTTGAACATCTTGTGGTCTACGTAATTTTTTCTTTGCCTTTTCACTCATTTGAGTTTTTAAAGTTGAAATTGGCTTTTTCAATACTTTTTCTTTTCCTTTTATAACTACCATAATCACCCTGTCGTAGATTTACCTACAAACGGACTTCCACCAAGTGGAATGGGCTTATTAGGTAATGATTTAAGTTTCTTCTTTTGAATGCTGGGAACTTTAATTGGTTTTTTTTTCATATCGAACCGAAATTTGAAGTTTGTCCCCCAAGACCATAATTATAAGTTAGTTGATCTGTATAAATTGTATTAATCCTTTCCTGGCCTATTTGTGCATATGTTCTTGTTTCTATGATGTCATATCTCTCCTTAAGCATCTTATCTATGAATATTACGCCATCTGAATCTAATCTTTCTTCGAATATCTTTTTAGCAGCTCCTACAGATAGGATTTCCCACCATTCAGATAATTCTGGATTACCATTCATATCAGATGCTAAAAGAGCTTGAATAGGTTGACGATAGCATGTTAGCTCGATTGTATAACCCGAATCAGGAGTTGGTGAAAGAGTAAATTGGTCCTGATAGAACATGATTGCCAAAGGAATAGAAAACTTCTTGGGATTATATTGAATCTGAATTGGTGTACCAGCTGGAATAGACTGTGCAAATGCTAATCCAATAATTTGTCCTGTCTGGTAGTTAATTGTCGCATTTCCGGGAATAGTAGGTGTAGAAGATGCATATTGTCGATAGTATGTCCATCCATATTCTTGATTAGTATTATTTGAAGTTTGGAAGATTTGAATTAGATTTCCTTGGCCATCATCGGTTATATTTTGCGTTTCACCGACTCCATTAGCCCCTATCACATTAGCTGTAATCAATATATTTTGAACTCTTCCTTGAGGAAAATATAGATTTTGATTGGACGATGTTCCTGGATCGTTATTAACGCTGGCAATTAGAGGCGCTGCAGTAGTAAAGCCATTATAAGGCGAAGACGCCCAAGTTCCTCCACTAATATATACACCGAAAGTTAGAGAATTGATTCCAAGTAAAAAATTATTAGAATCAACAACTGTGATGATATAAGAATTTCCATTGAGTTCAACCATTCCTAAAACGCCATTGATCAAAATGATTGATCCAGAAGTAAGTCCATGATTAACACTTGTTATCTGACAATTGGCTGCATTAGTTGCATTTGTTATAATCCCTGACTGAGCCCCCGTTGTACCATCTCCTGTGGCAAAATTAGTAAATTGTTGCCAATTATAATTCACTCCATAAAAATTCCAAGGATCTGTAAATAAACGTATTTCTCTCTTAGCACAATAACATGGTTGATTAACGGTAATATATAATTCACTATTGAATGGATAGACATCCTGCCCAATATTGGTTGTGAATGTATATATATCCTTAAGTTTCAAAGATCGGAACTTAGCTGGCAAATCATAAGAGTAAAAACTATGCATTTGCTGAACTATATATTCATCCGTCACTTGAAAAGAATTACTTGATCCCGTGAGTTTACGTGTCTTGGTAACAGCGTTAGCTAAGGTCGGATATAAAGGAAATGTTGGTACAAATGTCATAATAATGGTTGGTTGTCAAATGCATCTTCTAATGTTATTGTTGCCGTTCCTTGGATGATACCTGAACCAGCTGGTACTGCAACACAAGGAATCTGAGGGTCCTGTGCATATATAAACGGATAAAAATTCAAACTGTCTACTGCTATTGTTACTGTTGTCGTGGTAATAGCTAATATTTTAGCTTTCTGATTATTAAGCTGAATCATTCCATTAGCGGGAGGCATGCGAAAGCTTATCCATTCCGCCACAGTAAAATTATGATTATCCGAAAAAGTAACAATAGCAGGACTAGACTGCGTGATATTCGTTATATATTGCAGGTTAGGAATAAAATCCGATCCGAATGGAGGCCCATAGTTTGAGTTATATGGGGCACTCATAACACATTCGTTGGAGTAAATCTCACTCTAGAAACCGTTTCATAACTACGAGGAACTCTCTGACCACTTACAGGCAATTCCATGGAGTAGCGTCTTACCTTCTTTTTGGTATTATTCAAATGCTTGACAATCCCCATAGGAAGATCACAAATCTCTCCATGAATCATCTTAATCATCTGAATTGGCTCACCTGGATATTTTCGGTAAGCGAACTCTAGCCATCCACCTTGTGCATCAAGGAATTCAAACATACCACAAACAATTTTATCGTCTTCTTTGCGCATCTTTTTAACAAGCTCATCTCTTTCTGCGGGAGGTAGAGAGTTCTTTGGCTTCTTATTTAATTCTCTAATTTCCATTGTTCATCCTTTAATTAAAAGAAGGGGGATAATTTATCCCCCCATTCGACTACGCATTTGTAATTCCATTTACGAAATCAGCTTTAAACGCAAAAACTTGCATTTTGGCGTTCGCTACTCCTACAGCACTCAAACCAATGTTCATGACATATTGCGATAAATTATCGAATGTGTCTGCTAGGTTTGTTCCTGGAGGTGATGCAGGGATCGTTGCGCTTCCGTTAAGAGGCACAACACCTGAACCGGCAGGTATACACACTGCTGGAGATGCTCCACCTGCGAAAGCCGCAGATGTTGGGAATTGGAATGCAGTAAATCCTGTTGTGTCTACGTCGATTGTGATCGAAGAGACAGTCGCGGAATTTGTTACACTCAATACCCGTGCAGCACCAGCTGGGTTGCTTGAGAATGGACCGCTTCCCGACTTAGCTGTTAAATTGCTCAACTGAGTCATGCCATAAGCAGTTGGGATTTGGAAATCTACAAGTTCGCCTGGCGTGTATGGATTTTGTCTGAAGAAGTACACAACTGCTTGAGTCGCTTGCGTAATGTAAGCTACTGGCAATGTGTTAGGTAAAAACTGAGTCGGATAAACCTTTTGGATAAATCCAGTTGTTCCGTTAGCTACAACTAAACCCGCAGTAACCGCAGATGCACCGAAGCCGAGCGTAATGCTTGAACCTGCTGAAACAGCTGTTACTTGATAAAGGTTAGATCCGCTGATTTGAAGAGCACCTGTCACGTTGATTAGACGGACAAAATCTCCGACGTTGATTCCGGCTGTATTAGCTGTTGAAACAACGAATGTAGTTCCATTGATGGCGCTCATCGACACTTTAGTAAAAGTGGGAGGATTCGTTTGATCAATGAAAGTAAATCCANNNNGGATTCGTTTGATCAATGAAAGTAAATCCACCAGAAGTGCCTTGAGAAGCATAGGTTGTAACGCCAGCTCCTGTAGAACTTGGTTGCCCAAGAGCTAAGTAGGAGCCTTGTGCCATGGTAGCACTAAACCATTCCGCATAAATCGGATTGGCAGCTGTACTCTGTGCACCCCAGTTGGTTATATCCTTGACGAAAACCCAATCGGGTCTTGCTGTCATGGGGATATTAACCGCTATTGGCGTTGCTGGATTGGTATATGACCAAGACCCAATAAAAGAAAATGGTAACATTTGGACCTCCTTAAATACCTGTTGAGCGTAGGTTTTGAATCCAGAGGTCGTTTGTGATGCATTGTCCTTGATAGAACGAGCAACCAGCAGTATGACGAAGCATACATGGGTCGTTGTTATATCCAGGAGGTAAATAGATAAATCTAGCTTTACCGCCTGCTTGCCACACAACTTTGTAAGCTTCTTTTGCAGACACGAAGCAGTTGGCAATGTCATTTCCAAGCATTGAAGCATTAGGAGTGACAGAACCTTGCTCAGAGGCAAAGAAGCGTACGTTATTCGCTCCGCCTATCTCAACGCTCAAAGTTTGAGATATGTTTGGATACTGGAATTTCTTGATAAAACCAGTCATGTTGTACAACACTGGAATCATCCTAGTCGTTAACATGCAACCATAGGCATCACCAATTGGACTTGTGCCAAAGCGCAATTCCGCTTCCACGATATTTGTGATGTATTCTCCAGAGTTATTCTGAAGCACTGTGAAGACGTCATCCACATCTGAGATTGTCATCTCAGTAGGAATGTCTCCATTTGTCCCCAAATTTTCTGTTACTTTTGTGACCTAGTTTCCTAGGCGGGAAAATCTCTTCGGATTCTCCTCTCTATGTTTCCATAGAGTTCAGACTATCGCTTCCTCTTTCGAGGTCTTCTCACTTAGTCGTTCAGGCTGACAGGAAGATCTTATAAATAAAGTAACCCAGTGAAAAACAACCGAACTTCATCATTGTTTTTTCAAAAAAATTCATTATTTTATCTGCCATGTCTTGCCCCTTGTTGTCCTTCTGTTTATGCAGCGAGGAGTTCCAAGTCAATCAGAGAAGATTTAACGTCAGCAGGATTTTGTTTACCGACGCAATTAATTATACTTGCAGAACTTTCCAAATTATCTCTCTGCAGGGCGTCCTGAGTTTCTCTTAAACTTTGTCCTAAACGGGCCGCAGCACTATTTAACACTGGATCCTCGTTAGTGATTGTCACCTGTCTTGTTAATACAATATAGGTGGCATATACTCTTACGCGGCAATCGACATCAACACGGTTAAGCTGTTGTGGTGGTGGATTATTTTGGCCATCATCGAGAGGCACTTCAAACAGGTCTAGCCTGTCATAACGTGACTGACGATCAATGAAGCCCTGATTGTCTGGCAACTCGACTGGTGTAGCGAACAACTGGTGAATTAAGTTGTGCTCTGGAGTTGATAGCAACTTTGCGTTGTACCGCTGTTGAATTTGCGGAGGCAACGAAGCAATTGATACTGTCATATTGTTCCCTTTGACCTACTAAGTCATTTCGGGAACCGAGCTGGCGAGTGCTGCATATCCATGCATTTCACGATAAAGGTCTTTTTTCATAGCATCAGTGAGCTTAAAAGCTTGGGCAATAGGCCGCTTATCATAAGCCATTGGAGACGTCACCGCCTTCTCTGACTTAGCAATCGCTTTGTCTACTTCCTTCTCTCTTCTCTGCTCAGTGGCTGTTTGTGAAAGCCCCATCGCTTTGATGTATTTGTAGCTTTGGACTCCGATTTTGTATGGGTCTTTTAAATCCGCAATCGTCGCCGCTAACTCCGGTTCCTTTTCTTCCAAAATTGATAAAGTTTCAGGATTGACGATCTCGGAGAAGTCCGCGTACTGACGATTCAAGCGGTCCATGAATTGATCTTGATGTTGCTTATGAAATGCTTTTTGCACTTCTTGGCGCACGAGTTCTTCGGCGTTTTTGAGCACTTTCTGAGTATTTTTCTCAGCTAGCTTCCTCACCTTACCTAAAGGAATGAACTCTTCATCACCGATCTTATCAAACTCATCAACCTCTTGACGCACAGGTTGCTGATTCGCAAGTTGAGATTGCATAATCTGCATCTGAGTTTCTCGCAGCTGCTTCAGTTCTCTCTCGAGTTCGGCATTCTTGAGACGCATCGCTTTCAAGTGCTGGTTAGTTACTGGCTCTTGATCTCGCTGTGTCTCTTTCACTTCACTGACTTGGGTTTCGACCTGAGGTGCTACCTCTTGGACTTCGCTGTTTTGGTTTTGAATCTCAGTCATTGAATTTCCTCTTTGTTTGGTGGTCGGCTAGATCCACTTATTACGCCGTGACGGTGGGCTTATCCGCCTTTTTTACGCCCTTATGTTTGACTTTGTTTAATAATAATATTATAAGTCAAATAAAAGTGAGTTTTATGATTTGCGATAATTGCAAAAATGATCGATTAATTACAGACTTTATAAATAATCAGGAATTTTGTTATCACTGTATTTATCGGATAAAGCTACAAAAATCGATGGAAAACCGAACGCCAAGTTCCTCATCATGCCGGACGTGTGGAGGAGAAGTTATTCGTCTAAAAAATGAGAAGAAGCGTCAAAGAAATGTGTTTTGTTCGTGCGAATGCGCAAAAAAAGGACACAAAGAATTAATTAAAAATTATTGGATCAGGAAAATGGGAAGACCAAATTTCTGGAAAGCCAAAGGAGAAAATAAATGGAATACCAATCAAAAATAGATCCGACACGTAAAACCGCTGGAGCTATTTATAGGGATGCCCAAATGAATGGTGAGAAAGGGGTAGTAATTGGAGATGTAAATCACGAAATCACTAAAGATTTAGTGAAAGATATCAACGAAGCTATCGAACAAGGAACAAAGGAAATGGAAGGAAAGCCATTTTACTTGGCAATTTACGAGAAATATGACCTTATGCTTAAGCGTGGACTCGTTAGAATCCGTAAGATAACAAAGTATCGCCCCTATCCAGAACAAGATATGATGTGTTTTCATGTCTATCCTAATGGCGATGTTTACTTTTGTTGGGAATTACCACATAGATCGCAAATGATGAATATTTTGATGAGCCCTGATCTATTCGATCAGAATCGAGTTGAAGTGATTAAGCGATGGGAAAATCTCCAGTTGGAATATTTTGGATTTACAAAGGATGAAGAAGGAAATTGGATCGAAAATAAGCTTTATCGAGGAGATTTTTTGATGGGTTCATCCGATGGACAAAAACAAATAAAGATTCTTTTAGCTTAACCATGCACCCCAACGCTTCAGGTACACGATTGTCTCGTACACCTGATCTAATCCAAGTTCATTACACTTGGCTTCGTCTTTAATGATGGCTTCATGTTCTTTTCTTCCGCATACATTCACCCACCTGATAGGAATCTTATCCTCAGGTGGGTCTAAGCAATCTTCCAATGGAAGAATTTCCATATTCATCCGATTGTGGTGATGTTGTCGATCATTTTGTTGGTGTCGACATAATGATCCACAATTACACTCAAGGGCGTGTTCGCCACATTTTTCGCATTCACCTGACATCATCTACCGTTCCTTGCTTTTCCATCTTTTGATAGGTATTTTTGAAGTTAATTTTAATACTTGCAAGTTTTCCGGCATGAAATTCGGCAATGCGAGAAACTAGATAAACTGTACGTATGAGTCGTATATTTCTTTCGTCCTCTTTACCCACAGCATTAGTTACCCAGTCGTCTTCATCTTCGACATCATATAATTCAAAAAGAGGGATAATATCACGCAGAAAAGCACACATTTGGTCGGCATCCCAATATTTGAGGAATTCATTGATTTCGTCCTCCAAATTTTTCTTTTTCTTCATTCAAATCTCTCTTTAATTTTTCGTGTATCGCTTCTACAATCCATTGAGTTCTATTTATCCAAGGTTTTCTTAAATTCCATTCGTCTATTTCCAATAATAAACCATATGGAATCCTAATTAAAACATTTTTAAACGTTTTCTCATCAACTAATTTAACTGCTGCTCCTTGTTCAATAAATTTCTCCACAGAAGCATTCATCTTTTTTTTAACAGCCATATATCCTCCATATGTCTCGCATATAAATCTTATATATCATACATATATTAAATCGTAAACACTTTGCATCTCATGGCATGCTTTTTTGTCGAGGGATGGCATTTCGCATATACCCAGACCTTCAGCAGCGGCATTTCTGAACGCCTTCCGATTACCGATTGTACATTCGAGAGTATGTATTTCGGTAAATTCTTTGAGAATTTCTATGGCTTCTTGATTATCCTTTCCTATGGGGTCAGCTTGGCTAATGACGGCATAAACCTTTAGATTTGGATTTACACACTCGGATAAGATTCCTTTGATAGGAACCAAAGTCCAGATATCTATCGAACTTGGTTTGAAGGGAAGGATAAGTTTATCGGCAACACAAAGCGCAGAACGCTGAGAGGTAGTATCTCTACCACCCGTATCCACGATGATATCGTCATAGTCTTCTTTGAGTCTGAGAAGATTGGAATAAACAGCTTTTCCCGACATGCAGACTGTAGAAAAGCACCCTTTTCTGAAATTTAGATTGTAAGCATCTCTTTGTTGGGCCCAATCCCATGCGCTCTTTTGTTCATCAGCATCAACTAGTAAGACTTTCTTACTAGCTGCGCGCATAACGGCAAAATTGGTCGCAATGGTTGTTTTTCCACTACCACCTTTTATACCACCAATGACGATAATCATATATCCTCCATATGTTTAATATATATGAGATATACAATATACATAGAGAGAATATATAGATCAAATACATTTTAGATATATATACAGAAAGGCACTTGTAAGACTTGCGCTTACGCCTCATCTAATGCGATGCCAACTAGATGCGCTCTTCTTCCTGAGCTAACATGCCATAAAAAAAATGGGGTAAAGATGGCGAATCCCACCCCAATAATGCGGTTATTGTTTCGGAGTATGCAAGGTTAGCGTCATCTTTTCCTGACGCATCTTGTTGTCCTCTATATCACGCATAGTATGTTCAGGTTCTCGGCGAAAATTGTTTGAGTATTGCTCATCCATTCTCACGGGACCCTTTTGAACTTCTACCGCATAATGCTTAGAATTTTCTCGTTTAGGCATTTTTTTCTCCTATTAAGAATATCTTCCAGAATAAGACTGTTTGTTGAGATCTTTTGACATTCCAGCTTGACGCTTGTCTTGTCGTTCGACATACTCAGTTGTCTTGCTGAACCCACGCTCAGCAAAATCTTTTTCAGGCTTTTGATAATCTTCCACAGTAGGTTTCATGTCACCTTGATTAACGCCTCGGCTAGCCATATTTTCTTTCATTGGATACCTCCTTCATGGTATAATGTTCATATCCCAAATGGATAAATGATAAAAATGAAAATACCAAGAAAAATCGACAGTGTCATCACGCTATTCACAAGAGTGGATTAATCTTAAATGTATAGTATCACCATCATGCAACATTTTGATTATTTGCAACTACTTCCTTTTCAGGGTTAGCAACTGGACTTAATTCATTGAGGATTTGGACTTGAGTCATTAAATGATCAAGATCCATACCTTTCAATTCTTTAAGAGCTCTAACAACATTTAGTAAGCTAGCAGTATCTTCTTGATGAGCTCGGCGCAATTTATCTTGAGCAACAGCCGAATCCGTTTGGATTTTAGCTACACGCTCTTTAGCTAGTCCCTCTTGACTATGGGCATAAGCAACTTTTGTCATGTTGTCTATTTGCATTTGCTGCATTTGTAGTTCTTCCATCTTCTGCTGTTGCTCTTGCATAGCTTTCTGTTTAGCCATGACTTTTTCGACGATGCGGTCTTTATTTTGCAGAGTCATGCATTCCAAGACTTCATCCGGTGGAATTAAGTTCGGATAGAGTTGCTGTGCATGCAGGATTTGGGCTAATTCTAATTGTTGTTGAGTTTCCGTAAGAGCTGCTTGAACGACCTTACACCCATACTTAAAGAATATTTTACTATCAAATTCAGCTGTAGGATCTTCGCCAATAACTTGTCTAACTTTTCCATAAGTCCAATTCTTTTGAATATATTCTATTTCGATATCAGCGCATAATCTTTGCGATTCATCTGCCTGATCAAATAATCTTTGAAGGTTTCTAGCTGTAGCAGCTTGTCTCATCATTGTGATGATACCGGCTTTGTCGTCAATATCCATACCCATAGCATTCGGGTCGATACCAGCAATATTGAAGAAAATGCCCTTTAGCATTTCTTCCATTTGAAGCATGACGGGAGAAGGAGGCACAATAGGCATTGCCTGTACGTCATCCATCTGAAATTCAGGATCAATAGAAAGCACGCGTCCATGACCTGAATTAAGCGCATCATCTGGTGTGACTAATGCACCTTTCTTTACTTTCAGACCTTGTTGTTGCGCATCAAGAATTTCCAAATTAGAAACTTTTAAGCGGTTTAGAAGATATTGACAATCACGTAACATAGTCATCGGACTATTGAACTTGTATGCGTAGTAGGGTGTATCTGCCGTGAAAAAAGAGAGCAGAGGCACGACTGGGTATCTATCCATGCCGTAAGGATTAGGTTCATCGACAATCACACGGTCGTTAAGAATAATACTTCTGCGTACTGTAGGAACTTGTTTTTTCAGAGTGGAAAGCTTTCCTTTGAACGCCTGCATAATCTCTTTAAGCTGATCTGGAGTTCCTTGAAATTCTTGGCACTCTTCGGTTTTTTTATCCACTAGAAATATGGCTTCTCGGCTAGTCTGATACCAATACTCATCAAATGCAATGAGGTTAGGGAATTGGATTTGGTAGACTTCCGGCATATAGTAGAATTTATCATCCCGATAAGTTCCTTTAGGAAGTGAAAGAATTTCGTCTCCGAATTGCGGATACATAAGAGCGGCTTCTTGAGCATCAAAGAAAGTTCTTACCCAAAAAAACCTAGCGTCACTCATATCATGCTTACGGAAATATGGGTCAAAAAGGCATGATTTCATGTCGACATATCGCCATTTTGGGTCGGGACTCAATGGGTCTTTTGTTGAGTCTCCATACATGTACATGAAGCCAAGACCCTGAATGACAGCTCCTAACTGAAATGCATCGCTGAATGTAGTATGGAAGCCTTCTTTATGATTATGATAAAGACATTTAGTGAGCTGATCAGCTGTTTTTTGCGTGCCATTTCTAACAGGAATGACAGCAGAACTTTTACGAGTCTGTCTTTGCTGGCCGCTGATTGCTTCGCTGATAGGATTCATAATATTGAAATTCCATATCTTTCTTCGATATGTAGCAACGCCTGGAAAAATTAAACCCCAAACTTCTTGGTCGTTCATCGTGAATCGCTGATTTATGTCTGCTTGATACCACTGCGTTTGTAAGATATTGATACTATCCGAGTAGTTTTTCTCCATACTTTGGCGCAGCGACACATTTAAAGAATCTTCTGGCCAGAAAATAGGATCATTATTTCGCATTTTTCACCATGGCTTTTAATTAATTTAATCCTGTAGGATAAAATCTATTATGCGCAAGGAACTAATCATGGAACTACCTCATATCCCACCGGACGACTTGATGGATGTTATAGAAATGACAAGCAAAATGGAAACATACATTTCCAATGTCATCAAAGATAACGATCGGAAGCTAACCATGTCGGCGTTAATGAGTGCATCCATAAACTGCATGCTCGGACAATGCAAGACTCTTGATGAAGTTGTATTTTATAGAAATCTTTTTATGCAAATATTAGATAATTCTATTCGTTCTATTCAGATTAAGGGGAGGGAATAATGACCGTTTTTTTGACGGTTTTACCTTTTTTTTTAGGTTTTTTTGCGGTTTTTTCGCAAATTTCTTTATAAATAGCGTCCAATTTGAAATAATTTCTTTGTTCGAAATTGTCAGCTGATTTAATAAAAGAGAGCATCGAATTATAAATATCTTTTGCTATTGAAGAGACCTTTTTCATTTCTTGAAATTCTGCATCTAGCTCTTTTCTTTCAGCTATTGCATCTCTGGCCATAGAAATGCACCCCTTGAATTCATTTATCATGGCATTCAGCTTATCTACATTCTCCATGTACTTTTCAAACTTATCTAGCGTTTTTATGGCTAATTCCACCGCTTCTTTTCTGTCTAAGTCTTCAATTAAAGTGTTTAGTTTGTCGTGAATCCTATTGATCGAACTAAATTCATCTTCAGAAGAAAAAGCTTCTTCAATAGATTTTTTAACATTCAAGGAATGCATTTCAATAGCTGAAGGAATAGCGCTCAATATCCCAGACATTTCGCGAGTTTGCTGATGATATCCCACGAGTTTTTCTACATTGTGGTAAATTCGGATAATCCGATCAGTTAAGCGGTCCATCCACTCTTTTATTTCTTTGATATCATTCCAGAACATCAGCCGCCCAATTTGTTAAGAGCGTTTCAAATGCAGATGCGGCGGTAACTTCATCCGCCAACTCAATGAAAATTGCTGTAGAATAGAAGTGAAAGGTGATTTTTTTTCCTTCGAGGCATATAGTAGTAACGTGTTCGAGATTGATGGCGGTAGGTCTTTCACCATTAAAACGAAAGATATCTCTCTTCGTTTTTGGACGTATTTGTGGTAGTGGTGGGACATTTTGTGATTCTGGCGTTATTTGTTCTTCCATCATTTTAATCTCTTATTGATTTAACCTAACTTTATAATGCGTCACTTGAGAAAAATTTATTCCAAAATTATTATCTGCAATGCAACATTGATGCCATGCATTCTTTAGCGTTTTAAACATCTTTGATAGTTCTTCTTGTGAGTAAGTTACTAACATCGTTTCTCCGGATGTAAAATAAAAAGTAACAATGTAATCTTCATTCATTTTCCTCCAGAAAAACAAGCATTGCATTTTACCTGCAACCATCGAGTACCACGCATCTTAGCAAAATCCCCGCAACTCTCGCATGTTTGTGAAGAAAGAGCCTCTGTTTCATGTATGAGATCGCTTATCTCATCAGTTTCTGAAGACATATAAAATCGCAATGTGCCATATTTTTCTTTTACTTGTACAGCAAACATTTCAATTATTTCATTTTCTTTATCATCGACTACTTTATTATTTTCTGCATAATCATTTAGAATCTCCTCGATTTTGACTGACAAATCATGAACAATATCATACCAACCTAGGTCACATTCAAATAAAATACCTTCTTTGTATAATTTCGGGCATTTTTGCTTAAGTATTTCCCAGTTCTTCATTTGACGTCCTTCTCATTGCGTCCAAGACTAGATCTGAACGCTCTTCATTCCATTTTCTTTTGAATTCTTCATAATCGGCTACATGAACCGTCCCTTTGGGATATAAAAGCGGAGGCTCACATCTCCTTTTGCAGTTTCCACAGAAACCATTAATAACAAAATATTTTGGGTCACAATAGTTACAATAGTGTTTCACTCGCCGATTCCTTTATTCTTCCAGTTCCACCACCCATAAAGGTGTAATGCAAGGCTAATAAGGCAACCCCCCGTCTGCACATATAAATCCATAGAGAAGTTGCGAGCCATCCAATAGACTAAGCAGACAGCCCATAATACAAAACAAATGCGCTGACCCTTGATATTTAACCAGCGGCCCATTTTACCAAGAATGGTAAAGACAAGATCAGTCAGCTCACCGATTATTCGTCTGCCTTAATCCATTTCTGGCCCTTTTCATCGACAAAGAAATCAGACTCTTTCTTTTCAATTGTGATTGTAAAAACAGGGCTACTCATCGTTTCTTGAAACGTCATATTGAAAGGAAATTTCAAATCGACGCTTTGTAAGTCGTCAATACACTCTTTAATTCTGCTATGTAGTGTTCTTTTGCTTTTTATTGTTTCCATTGTTAACCTCAGGGTATTGTTTTAATAATTCTTCTTTTGATCTCCATTCGTGTCTATAGATGAAGTTTTTAGCCTCTGGAGTGTCAAACAAACACCCTACGCTATTGTTTTTATTCATTAGCTTCCCCTAAACGTTTTAATAAAATCTGGAGCCGGCGTAGACAAAAGCTGAGGGTCGAAGCAATTTCGAATCTCAGGCACAACAAAACTATTGTCGTTGCAAGACCTTTCACTATGAATAACGTTTCCGTCCACAATTGGGTCAGTAGAATCTAAATCCCAGCGACCAATCCATTTAGAGATCATCTCTCCTTCAGTGGTAATACCAAAGATTAGATAGGCATCGCACCAGAGCTGAAGCTTTTCCTGAACACTTCTAGGAATTACCGAGAAATCATAGTAATATGCATCTACCACGCAATACTTATCAATCTGTGGATGATTCAATAGTGCGGCAATGCGATTAGCTACTTTTTCATCTTTAGTAGCTGATTCAATAACGCATTCTTCCGATCCATAATTATCTTTCCATCGCTGAAGTCTTTCGCTTTCATTCATATTTTTGATTCTCCAATACATGAATTATCAAGCTTAATTGATTGTGGTGGTGTCATAACATCCTATAAATATAAAGTCATTATTCTATGTATTAAAATACCGATTCACGGCTTTAATGTCTTCTTCTGAACCCCTTCCATCTTTTCTTTCTAAACCTTTTAAGCCTACAGCCAAATAGCGAAACGCATCCGCCGCGTGCGAGTGTTCGTCGTGAAGCGGTGTGTTCTTATAACATCCGAGCCTATCATCCCAAACCTTTTTATAAGCTTCGAGATGTCTGAATCCTTTAAGTGTCTTTTCTTCGTCAAAGACACATCGAGATAGCATAGAGCGTACCGTCTGGATGCCTTCCAACTTGTCACACTCTTTGAGTTCCAATACGACGAACTTGCCTTCGAGGAATGGAGTAACAAAGTCAAGATACTGCGTCTTAGCTCCAGCGTCTCTCTTTCTTGCATCATGAGGGAAGATATGACGCCCAAATTTGTATCGTTGTTTATTAAGCCAGTCACAGTAATGCGATGCTCCTTCGTCCCAATTTTCATAATAGTTGATAATCGAAATATTTCCACCTCGACCTGCCTGGAAGCACCAAATAGACGTAAAATCATCAAGGCCAATGTCCCAAGCTGTATGAACAGGTAACGCATCATCATAAGGTACCTTACATACAGAACCAGTAGCCCTAAGCTTAGCAAGTTGTGTACCAAAGTACAGACCTTCATTAGCACTTTCAAATGCCTCTTTAGGCGTAGATGGATACTCCTGTTTCATAGCATCGCCGAGCATTTTTAATTTCATTTCATACCAACGTCTCTGTTCTTCATCAATCTTTCTTTGACGTTCTAGCTCAATTTTATCAAGATATTCATTTGTTTCCTTACTCACGGTGATTTCCTGGCTTGACTCTCTGTATCCAGGCTCTTCAAACCAGGGAAAGAAGAAAAATCGTTGTTGCATTGAGGACAAGTTCCGTCCAAGCAAGGATAGGGCTTCCGCTTGCTTGCTGAATTCATAGAAGTATCCTTCTCTTCCTTCGGCAGTGGATTCAATAGCGATGATTTGATCTGTTGATACAGTGTTAAGAGATCCAGTAACAATTTCCTTTGCGACGTCTGGAGATTTAGCGCAAATCTTGCCAAATTCGGAGACAAGCAATCGTTGATAGGTTCCAGATCTAAATCCCGTAGACACTCGATAACTAGATCCATTCTCGAAAGCCAATTCTCCTGAGCGGTCATTTGTTGCCGAGTTAAAAGTTCGCGTCCATTGAGGCATTCTGTCATATGCGTATTTAACCTTCTTTTTGAATATATCTTCAGCATCTTCTTTTCTATGAGCTATTATCCCTGCATGTGTATTACCATGCCAAAAGCAATCATCCAAGAAGTTTATGGAAAAGTAAGTAGTGACACCTAATTGCCTAGCCTTAAGCACAAGCATTTGATGCCATTCCTTGTGAAATAACTCTTTTTGTGCCCAATTGAGATCGAAGAGCACTTCTTCACCAGATTTATTCGTGATATAATAGAGATGGGTAAGACGCCAAAGCTTGTCGTTGAGTTCATCCTGAGTCGGAATGTACTCATTCACTGCTTTTTTTCCATTTCTTTCTATGTTTTAATACAATAGATTCATGATTCTCATGAGTTTTTATACTGTGACAGTTGGAACACATAACTTGCAGCTTGCCTTTTGCCTCATCTAGATTTTTTATGGAAACTTTCAAGTGTTTTTGTAAGGCGTACTCTCTTAGCTGTTTTAGGATTCTTGCTATGTTCAGCTTTTTTAAGCTTAACAGCAGAAATTTTTTCGCCTTTTTTTACATGTAAAGATTCTCTTAAGGCTCCGGGCTTTTTAATAGCCTCTTGTATCCATTTCTCTTTACTCATTTCGGGATCCTTTTGGTTCTCTGTACTTCCTCTAAGACTTTTTGCCTTTCTTGTTCGATGGCTCTAGCTTCCCCTTTAAGGGAGGAAGCTTTCCGAAGCTCATTATCGTTGGCGTCGATGTCTTCTTGCTCTTTGAGATCTCCGAAGTAGACCCTTTGCCATCTATCCGAGATTTTGTCTCTGACATTTGAGTTTTTGTCGACATATTTTAATCCTACAATTTTCAGGCCCTGTTCGTAATAGGGAATAAATTCTTCTCTTTGAATAAAGGTTTTCCACTGCTTGTAAGTGAATCCTTTTTCTATAGTGTACCATTCGCATAGATGGAGAATGGTTTTTTTGTTCTTGGTAACATACTCGACCATCTCTTTACCTAAAGCGATCATCCCTTCAGAAGAAAGAGAAACTGTACGTGGCGCACCTGCTGTCATTATTGAAACTCCAAATGAATTTTTATTTGGATATTTTCCGGCTCACCATCAAAGTTTTTCTTTGCTTCATCAATGCACATGCATATCAAAGGGTCGTTGCATGACACTGAATAATCCTCATAGATCAAAAATTTTTGTCTATAAGTGCGATCGGAATCTTTTAAAATTACTGTAAGCTCATTCATGAACTCAACCTAGGTAATAAAAAAGATTCTAGTCAAGCTTTGCTAGTATCGAAGATTCATCAATGACTAAATATTTCTCTTTTTCATGCTCGATTTCTGCACCATAATGTTTATCCATGTAAATCGTATCACCTGATTTCACTTTTGTGACCTCGTCACCAATTGCAATGACATAAAACTGGATTGGTTTTTGACCTGAAACGATTAAAGTTCCGTGTTTTACTTCGACAGGCTTCACAATAATTCTTTTTCCTACTGGCGTCAACATGCTATAATCTCCTAAAAATTTATTTCAATTCTAATTCCATATTCTTTACTTTTCACCTGATCACATGCAATAGAAATGCGTTGATCACTATCTGCATGGCCTGGTCTATAATCTCCGGTAATAATCGAACAAATTGCGTCCACAATGTATTTAAATGACATTGGAAGATTATCAAATTTGTCCAATGTATTTGGAGCAAAACGAGTTAATACAATTTTGCAAGGCAATTTGATTTTATCGCGCAAAGGATTCATAGCTAAAGCGACCAAGCTTTGCTGTTGTTTATGCCTTCCATGTTTCACTTGCCAAGGCTCAAAACAATTTGCTTCGCTTTTCGTTTGCAAAGGAAGATCAATTGAGATCTTTTTTTCGCCTATTTCCGATTTCATCGTTATTTTGCCCACCACGCTCTTTTTTCTCTTAACCCTGGCTTTGGTATTACTCGACCCGTTTTGCGAGCTTGGCGGTGCCTCTATGTTCGAAATTTGGCCATTGGCGTTTGTTGATTCGTAATCAAAATGGCAAGTTGTCGCTTTCTTGCGCAATCGAACCTCCTTTTCCTTTTTGCCAATTACGAGTTTCAAGAAAGGCGATGATATCATCACGCAAAAAATTACTATCTGCTTTCCAGGCCTTTAAGTATTTTTTTTCACCGTTTTGGGTTACAGCTGCGGAGATTTCATCCCAGAATTTGCCGCCGTTCTGCATAACTTTGCGGACGTATATGACCCGGTACTTATTGTCGACGCAAATCACTGCCGATTCGCAGATGAATTTATCGTCTGGATATACTTCATGACTTACAAAATCAAATGCACTCATTTTACTTTCCCTCTTGTTTTTGGCGTTATTTTAATCTCTAGTTTCTAAAAAAGCATTGGCCGCCGATCCGGTCCATCATGCCTTAAGCATCTACCTGAAGCAACTCTGCTGACAAATGCGTCTCCAAACATCTCTCGCATGGATTGAGAATTTAAATTAGTCGTTATTACCGTTCCATGGGTGTGTTTTTGCTTATGCCTTTTATCGGCGATGATGTAAAGAAACTCCATGAAGCTTTCCGTTGGTCTCGTAGTGCCCAAATCATCGATCACGAGAAGCGGCGCTTTTACGACTTCTTTGAAAAAATAATCCGTCGAACCGTACCTGGCATAAAGTCTTTGCCATTCCATTTTCAAGTCGGCTTGATTCCAAAACATGTTATCGCTGTGAGGATGATAAAATCTTCCATAAATTGCCTCAGCAGTGAATGTTTTACCATTGCCATTCTTTCCGGAGATGAGGAAAAATCCTACAGGGTTAGCAACGAACTCATTCACATGCTTCATGTAGGCTTCTGGCTTATCATCAATCTGTCTTAATTTCGGATACATTTTATTAGAACCTGCCTGTGTGTGGGCTGTCGACGGGATTACCCTCGATGTCTTTGGTTCTTCTATCTTGCGTAGTGCCACCGGAAGCAGATCTGTAAGCTTTTTTGTTTTCGATTGAATCATTTGCACGTCCAAACCATCCTGTTAGGTATTTCCTCCACTGTTTTTTATTACTTTTTGATGGATTATTCTTTAGCCACTGAGAGGCCTTAAGAGTTTCGACGGTAAGGTCGATATGCGAATACATGAGTTTCCAATCAACGATGTCTTTTTCGGTAATGCCTTCGAATTTCCATTTCTCGAAATTGAAAATCAATAAATCTTTTGAGCGAATCGGCGAAGCCGGATGAGCTTCATCGGTCCGAGCATTTTCTTGAGATATATCTTTAGATATATCTCTTCTTCTTCCTTCTTGTTCGTGGTTAGGCGGTGGTTGGTCGGTGGTTAGGCAGTGGTTAGATCGGTGGTTGATATCGTTAGAATTTATGTCATAAATCCTTGTATCACATAGTCTTACAAGAGTACCTACAGTGGTTGTTCTGGTGGTTGATTTTTGACGAGTTCTACAAGTTTCTAGTTTTTCAAGATATCTTTTGGTTATTAAGTGCTTCAAAGCTGTTCGATATTCTTGTCGAGTTAAGCCCATATTTTCCCAATCACCGATATGACATTGACCAATGGTTAATCCATCTGGATGGCCATTTTCTCGACGTGCTCTTTCCGCTATAAAAGTAATTAAAATAAAAGCTTTAGGGTATTTGGCAGCAAGATACAACGCTTCGTCGTTGTCGAGATTAAGTTTAAGAAAACGCTTAGACATACCACCCCATAAAAGTGTTGCATCTTTTAGTATGGGATGTTATAATGACAGATACCAAACCATCATTGAAGCGTCCCCACGCGCCGCCGAATAAGCCTCGATTAACAGTCGGGGCTTTTTCATTTAGCACATTACCACAAATGTTACATGCAAAGCAATAAAGTTTTATACTAATCATTTAGATTCGGCCCAAGTATGTCGATCTGAAATTTTTCATCACATTCGATGAAATGAATAAGATTCAGAAACATCAAGGGTACCAGCAGATTTCTAAACATTGTTGGTGAGATAAGATAATCCTTTCGAACGTATCTTTTTTCTGTGAAAAGGTTCATATGCTTTCCCTTCTTTTTCCAAAGTTGAATGTAAAGAAAGGCCGATTTGGGACAATTCTTTAAGACTCTTATGAAATACTTTAAGGGAGGAAATTCACTATAATCCTTCATAATCCTCAATAAAATTGGTTGTTTTTTTATCGAGGAAAACATACGATTATCCGCAGAAATGTTTGCTTTCCCCGCTTTTGTTGACTTTTGGCTTTTAGCTAGAGCATAAAATGGTCAATAAATATCTTGGTTTGTGGCGTTTTTGACGATATTCTAGTTTCTATCCCAGTCAATTGGCGTTGGCTGGGTCTTTTGTAATAATATTTATTAAATATTATTTGCAATATTTTTCAATTATTCTATACATTTCCCTCTAGTAAGCATTAATTAATGAGTGGGTATGTATGAAAGAAGTCTATTCCGAAATTTGGGAAGGATTAAAGATTCTGCCGGAGTTTTACTTCTCAGTTATCTTTTTAGCGCTTGTCTTGGCTACAATCTTAGTGATTGTCTTATTTTCTTTTATGGGGTGATCAACCCAATCATAAACTGTTATAGCCCCCTTTGTATATTTTTCTATCTCATAAGCCAGCTTCAGATTTGGAAGTTGGCCATTCCTCAATATATCATGAAGCGTAGAAGGGCTGATAGAGAGCTTTTCTGCTACTCCGCTTTGCTTTTTATCACTATTCTTCATCCATTCGGCGAATTTATTCATCTTACCTCCTTGATTTTTTTCTTTTTCTGTATCATTACTCAGGGAAAAAAACAATAATTTTGCATTAATGAAAAAAATGCCGTTGACTTATATTACATTACATGTAACAATATGATCTTACATAACACAAATATGGAGTAAATATGTTTTCTATGTATTACCCAGGCGAGTTGAAAGTGATCGTAGGAGAAATCTTGCCTTACGGTCAAATCAAAGTTGAAGTATTAGAAGTTAAAGGGCATTTCTATTGGAAAGTGAATGGAAAGCCAAAATAAAAATTGGAAGTGAAGAAAGTTTAGTAAAAAGGAGACTAGAATATGAAAAATAAAGAAATGATAGCTGCGAGCGCCAACATCGTAGCTACAGCAAAAGCACTAGAAAATTTCATCAATGAGCCAAAGCACTACAATTCATTTGGTGCTTCGCTGGTGGAAGAAATCGTTAGACAGCTTGAGATTCAAGCCAGCAACATTCGTGAAATCGAATATATGTATGGAGCCTAATCATTATGTTTACAACGTATTGGAGTCAGTGGAGTTGTGCGGAGATTATGTCTATGTATGGCGTCGAATTATTAGATGAAGAAGTCGATACAGATTTAGAACATGAAGAAGATGATACAAATGTGGAGAAACATTGGTACGGTGACTGTATGGACAGTTTAGGTCTTTCTTGGAGAGACTTCATGTGAATCGGTTATATTTCTAACCTACTGAAAGGGGCTGGGGGAGACCGCCTCCCCCCAATGAAAAAAAACTAGGATTATTATAACGCCAATATCATCAAAAACAAAATTTAAGGGAAGAGTTTTTTATATGTCACAATCAGAAATAATCAATGAGTTAGCAGCGGCCTTATCAAAGGCCCAAGGAGAAATGCAAGCAGCAATTAAAGATAAGGTTAATCCTTTCTTCAAGAGTTCCTATGCAGACTTAGGAAGCGTATGGGATGCAGCACGTCCAGTACTTAGCAAATATGGTCTTTGCATTATGCAGACGACCGAGATGAATGCTGATGAAAGTAAAATCATTATGGTCACGACACTAGCTCATACCTCTGGCCAATGGATGAAGTCATTTCTTCCTTTGAATCCTGCAAAGAATGATAGCCAGGGTATTGGTGCTGCGATTACTTATCTTCGTAGATATAGTTTGAGCGCTATTGTAGGTGTGGTATGCGACGAAGACGATGATGGAGAAACAGCAGTAGGAAGAGGAAAATCGCAACAACCGCAACAGAATAACAATCAAACTCCGCCACCTCCATCACAACTCAAAGAACAAACTCCAGTTGAGCGTATAGGCAAGACGGAGATTATAGCTTTGACAACTTTAATTCAAAACCTAGACGAGGAAAGCAACAAATCCTTTCGGGACTGGATTAAGAAATCATTCAAAGCCGAATCAATACAGGATATTCCTAAAATTTGCTTCGAAAAGTGCATGGTTTCTCTCAATGCTAAAATTAAGTATCTAAAAGACCAAGAAAAAGCAATGGCGGTGGCATAAAATGAAAAAAATTAATCTCGAACAAGGTTCAGAAGAATGGCTGTCTTGGAGAAAGACAGTCATCACCGCAACCGACTGCCCAGCTATTCTAGGATCTTCTCCGTGGACTACTGCATATAAGTGCTGGCAAAAAAAACTTGGTTTGATTCCAGAACAGAAAAGTAATGATGCTATGGAGAGAGGAAAAAAGCTTGAGCCAATAATCAGAGACAGATTTATAAAGAAATACCGACTCAATATGACTACCATAGTTGTAGAAAGTTCGGAATATGACTTTCTAGGAGCATCCTTAGATGGCTTATCTGATTGCGGAAAGTACATATTGGAGGTGAAAACCGGAGGTCATAACCTTTATAAAATGGCTCTAGGAGGTATTGTACCTCAATATTATCTCGACCAAATTCAACATCAATTGCTAGTGACCAGAGCAGAAAAATGCTTCTATTTAGTAGGAAGTGAAGACGAGGAAAAAGATGTTGTGATCGAAGTATTACCTCACCCTGATTTTGAGAAGAATTTTATCCTTGTAGCGCGAGCTTTCTTGAAGTGTATCGCTTTCAATGAGCCTCCTGTTTTGCAAGACTCGGACTATAAGGACATGTCAGATACGCCTACATGGAAAAGATACGCCGAGCAATATCGAAGTATAAGCGAACAAATTAAAACTCTTGAGGAGATTAAGGAATCCTACAGGAAAGAGCTTTTAAATCTCTGTGGCGATCACAGTTGTTTAGGAGATGGGATAAAAGTCATGAAGACAACTATTCGCGGCCGTGTGGCTTATGATGAGATTCCCGAAATAAAAGGCATTGACCTCGACAAATATCGAAAGAATTCAACAATGACCTGGAAGATTATGGTTACATAAAGGAGATGATCCCTACAGTACTAATGACTATAGGGATTAATTTAGTATGCTTTTTTCTTCATGGCCTTTTTCATGCCCATTTTTTCATGCTTCTTATCATTCTTTTTGTCCATTTTTTCTAGCTTTTCCATGCCTTTATCCATGGCCATCTTCTCTTTCTTAATTGCTTTGTCCATGATTACTTTCCTTTATGTGGTATTTTTGCGCCATTTTCCCGAGCAATATTTAAAGCTATTGCTACGGCTTGTTTTTTTGGTTTTGTTTTTTCTTCCATTTTAATGTTTTTTCCTATGGCCTTTTTAGAGCCGCTTTGGACTAGTGGCATATTAACCCCCCTGTGAAGGTGCTATCAATTCAATAGTTTGAGTTGAGGCGTCTTTATGGCTTTGTAGAATACTGCAAATCGCATCAATAGCTGCATTCTTTCCATTATCATCTTTCATATATTGCCCATGTACAATATTAACGAGATTAGCTATTTGCTGAAGTATTCCAGCCGTATGTGTATATTGTAATCCATCTTTAAATAGGTTTTTGATTTGATCTAACATCATCTATCCTTTTTTGTTGTTGTTGGTTGATCTTTGTTTTGTACATTAACTTGGATATTTAAGTCAGTTTCTTTTTGAAAAGTTTCTCTTGAAACTTCAATCTTAATAGCTGTATCATCGGCGATATCTTCTGCAGATTGATAAAGTTGAGACAAAGCTGAGCATCCTGTCAATAGGGCTAATAAATGGATAAGAATTAAATGTTTCATAAAACACCTTTGTTTTTTATTTGTTTATCTTTTTTATTTTCAGGTTTTTTGCATTCGTCTTTTCATCCGACAGACTACAAACTCTTTGAAGAGTTTGCAGCTATCGATCCTAATATTAAAAAGGGTTACGTCTGGTTCGGAAATGAGGGAGAAATCTTTATCTATTTTGATGGAACTATCATGCAAATTGATACGTGGCATATTCCTGATCATTAAGCAACTTTAAATCCTGAGAATGTGCTCATAGAGGTGAATTGATTTGGGTTTATTGGGCTACTTTCTATTGTAACATCCTGCAATGTACTTGTGCTGAAAGCTTGAACTTGCATTGTATCGCCTGCGGTCATCTGAATCATCCATGCACCTGCTACAATGATAGCAGAATTTGCTTGAGCGGTGGCGCCTTGACCATATAAACATAAAATCTGAGATTGAACACTTCCTAGTGAGCTTACTAAAACTTCGCTGCCAGCGCTAAAGGCTGTCCCTGAAGATAAAAATAAAATCGTAGAAAAACTATAAAGACCTGTTGATGGTGTTGTGAAAACTCCCGTAGTTGTATCATAACAAGTACCATCATTTCTAGTAGTTGAATTAAATATAACGTCATAAATAACAGAATTTCCCGTCACATTCGTTAAATTAGCATTCGCATACGCAAAAAATCCTACGGTCGATCCACCTCCACCTGCAGCAGCCCATTTAACTCCATCTGTTTGAGCGGAGTCAGCGGTTAAAACAAATGTATCTGTACCGATAGGAAGGACGACATTATTTGATCCATTACTGGAGGCCGCCTTTTGGTAATATCCCTAAATTTGACATATATACTCCTTAATAAGTAAAGAAATTGGTTCCATCATAAACAACGGAGATTGAGCCATAGTTAATATTAATTGGATATGATGTTAAACCATCAATGGTCTTAGTTCCTCCCGCAACAACAACAGAAATATTATTCGTTGCTGCTCCTCCAGATTCATCTTTAATTATGAAAACTTGATTTTTTATGATACTGGTAACAGGAAGAGTAATAGTTCTTGGTGCCGCAGTGCTTATCACACCGATATAATAATCATTAAAAGTTGCTGCATAATCATTAGAAACTCTTGATGCGACGAAAACATTCCCTACGTCTGCTTGACCTTTTTGAAAAGCTACATTTGGATTAGCGTAAAAATCATGAGGACCATAGGTGTTATTAAATGTTTCTATCTTTCCGCCTGTCATAGTATTTGCTGTGATAGGCAGATAACACGCATTGAAGAAAAGAAGTCCAGAAGTGATTCCCACTAGACTTCCACCAAAACTTGTGTTTTGAAATGATGAACTAGCTGATCCTGAATAAGTTATTGTGAAATTTCCTAAAGAACTATTTCTAACAGAAAATTCTATTCCAGAGAGAGTAAAGGACGAACTATCTCCTGCTGTTGAATTATCAAAGAAAAATTGAGTGCCAGAAAATGTTATAGCAGCTTCAGAAAAACAATCCGTCACTGTAAAAGATCCCGTTCCAGACATTACTAAAACAGCTGAACTACTCATATCTATATTTGAAAATAGGATATTTCCATTTCCACTATAAGTGAAAGAACCATTGAAAATGGGATTACACCCTACTATGCTTTGGTTGCTTTTCCCTCCAGTTCCTAAAATGGAAATATTGATTCCATTTGTACTTAGAGAAATAGTTTCCGTGATGACTACGTTCCTTACATAAATCGTGGCTCCATCCGTGGTCGTAGCAGCCCCATCTGTAATAGCCTGTGTAATTGCTGCAGCTAATGTTGTAAATGTTCCCTTAGAACCATTTGTGGTCGAAGGATCCACTACATAAGGAGAAAGATAAGTTCTATTTTCCCATTGAACGTTGGGATTTCCGCCATTATAGGAAAACATTGGAAAAGCATTTCCGCCAGGATTAGCGGCTAATCCAACATCATTTATGTTATTCGCAACCGCTGAAACTGGTCCGCCAGAATTTGGAGTAATGGTTTCGACGTTCGATCCTCCTCCTCCTCCTCCAGCGCCATTTCCTACGTAAACTTGGCTCATGTTGTTACCTCCATAAATTCAATGTAAACGTTTCCTGTAGGTGATCCAGGAGCGCTTCCCTGCCATTTAATATAAACAGTAGTCCCTTGAGGTAACATCAATTGATTATGCGTTGGAGAATTGGTTGTTACGTCATAAGCTCCCCCAGAACTAGCTGGAAATCCCCATTTAGCCGTAGAACCGTCTATACCCAAAACCACGTCACCATTCGTTCCATTCTTAATGCCCATCATGACGACAGGAAGGGAAACACTCACAACCGCTACATAGCTTGTTGTGATACTGCCTGATGCAACGATGGTCAATGTTTCAAATTTAACACTGTCTTTCCACATGAGTCTCTCCTATTAGTTAAGGACGAGGAATGTTAAGACTAACGAACCTGTACTGTTAGTCACAGCAGAAGCGTTCTGAACTACAACCTGAGATTGGTTTGCACTATTTGTTACGCTCTGAATTGTAATAGATGACCCAGTCGTTCCACCAGTGAGACTATAGAGAACTTGAGTTGATGAACCCGTGATTGAAGTGTTCGCAATAGTCATAGTAAAAGTGTCTCCAGCATTGATTGTAGGAGTAGTTATGGTAACTTGACCAGAACGTCCATTCAATGTTGCTGTGGTTGTGCCAGAAGTAGCGCCTGAATTAAGAGTAATACCAGCGCCGGCTGTGGTGGCCACAAACCCAGTAGCTGCTGTCATATTACCAGTAACAGAAGGCGATGCCGTATATGCAGGAATTACCCCGACTCCACCGCTAGCAAGAAGTTGACCCACTGCCACATCTGCAATTTGTCCAATAACATTTGTCGCTGTTGCGGCAATCAAAGCCCCGGCTGTAGCTGTGGATGGGAATGTCGCTGTTGTCCATGTTGGGTCAGCTGATGCGCCGCCAGAAGTTAATACTTGGCCTGCCGTCCCTGCCGATGTTGCGACAATTGAACCTGTTCCTTCGCCAATTAAAACACCGTGAGCTGTATAGGTAGTGGGAGTATAAGGACCAATTAAGGAAACAACTACGTTACCTGTTGTAGGAGTCGCTAAAACTTGGTTTGCAGTTCCTGTCACCGAAAGTACATCTCCGGCGCTTGTCGCAATTTCAATCCAATTACCTCCGCCAGCATATAAATAAAAAGCTGTCGGTGTATGAGGAGGACTAAAAACTAGCTGCCCAATTTCGTAATTTGTTTGGTTGCTAGTAGGTGGATTTTGGAAAGGTAAAGGGGGAGGAAGCACAGGAATTAAAGCCTGACCAATCCCATAAACTTGAAACATCTTAGACATAGTTTTACTCCGGTTTAGGGTGTTAAAACTAAAAACTGCTGTATAAAATTCACACAAGTCAATATATATATTTATTGATCAAAGAAAGGTTGATGTCTAATGCTTAATATGCAACAATATGATCGTACGTGTTACTAAAGGAGTAAATAATATGGACATGAATTTTCTGACCGTAGAAGAGTTCGCAAATCGTATTAAGATGCACCCAGGGAGTGTTAGAAGATCTATCAAACAAGGAAAGATATTTGCTACACGTCCTAGTATGGGAAAAAAAGGTCCTTACAGAATTGCCGAATCAGAACTTGAGAGATTGCATCTTCAAGGCATGTGTGAGAACAAGAAAAAATAAGGAGTAAAATTATGGATTGGTATCAAGTAGCAACGATCGTTGGAGCTTATTTAGGATTGTTTATGTGGGCAGTTAGACAGTCAAGAAACGACTATTTGAACTGTCAAAAGTCTATAGAAACTTTTAAGGATGCGATGCTAAAAGAAACAAAAGATTTTCATGGAAGACTATATTATTTAGAAGAAAGATTCAGAAATAAAATGCCAAAAACGGACCCATAGATGGGTATATTCGAAATTATTATTACCTTGGTTGTGGTTGTTTTTTCCATAATTATATTATTTGAAAAAACCAAATAGATGGAGCTGATGAAAAAACAAGTTGAAAAGAAACTAATTGCTGAAGCCGAAGGACAAGCTGAATGTGCCGTCGTACAGGCTGAATCTGAAGCCAAAGCCAATCACTTACTATCACAATCCGTTACTCCTGAACTTATCCAATGGCAAGCAGTTCAGAAATTGTATGGTAAATTACCAAGCGTTACCAGTGGAGCAACTCCATTTATTCAGGTGAAGTAATAGAAGATTGTACATATCATATTAGCGAATTGAGATGTAAAAAATAAATTTGAAACAGCTAGAACAGATAACAGAAAGGGTGACATATGAAGGAATTCTTGAATAAATACTTCACATTAATAATTACATTTATCTTTGTAGTTTTAGGATTATATTATTACGGAAGAGCATATGGATGTGAAGATTTATCATTCAAATATGAGGATCAAGTTTATATATTCGAGCATCCTTTAGCTATATTCGATATGCATGAAGAATTGAAAACGCCTATATATTTTTCAGCTAGAGAAAATGATGATCGTAAAACATACGCTCAAAAAGTGAAATTTCATCAAAGAGAAGCAGAGCGTACTTATAAACAAGCCAAGGAAAAATGTTGGTATCTACCTGATCTCTCTGAAAGAGAAAAAGCAAGATATTGTATTACGTCCATTGGTATTGGACTGGCTCCTATGGAACCGGCATCAAAATCGATCACTATTTTAGTTAATGCATTAATTCAATATACAATAGATTGCTGCGATGAATGGCATTATATCAATGAGAAACTGTATTGGAGTCATTATCATTACGAGATGATGGAATTTTATCAAGAAGTAATAAAGCAGGGATATACGTAATATTAATTCATTGAAATATCTGA
>WNFL01058902.1_pt1 | contig 36078 bp, 38 predicted proteins | sample 5400361 | NCBI WGS metagenome assembly WNFL01 (sample SAMN13153351, study PRJNA577476) | soil metagenome | isolation source: 40 cm soil on Douglas fir-dominated hillslope | place: USA:California | collected 2013-09-17
TGCTCCAGCGGGTCGCCTGATAAGTCACGAGGATGATCAGCACGTTCTTGAAAAGATTGTCGTTAAACGCGCCGCAAGCCTGCGCTACGAAGAACGGCAAGAAGCGCCGCTCGCGCAAGAGTCTGAATTGATTGGCTTCGCTCATCAAGCAGACCGTCCTTGGTGGGTAGGGGCTTGGGATCGCTTCGAAAGATCGCGTCTTTAAGATGCCAATCTAACCAATCATGAATCGTTTTGCCTGTCGCAGCGTGTGACAGACTCGCAAATCTGTCTGGACGGCCCTCACGGCCGCGAACCAAGGTTTGCCTCCGGGGCTCCTGGGTCGCCAAGGGCAGCCCCGCATAGTAGCCTTGCTGCTTGCCGTCATCCTCGAGGTCATTGATTTTGCTCGCTAACAAGTTGCGTCCCATGCGATGGGTCACCATGGCGGCGCTCGGGCTACTGCTGGTACCGCTGTGTAACAGCTACGGTGCGGGCGTGGACGCACCCGATCCCTTCGTCCACCCCCCGCAGCTCGAGCGCGATGTGCGCTTCTGGATTCGCGTCTACACGGAAGTCACCACCGACCAGGGCTTGCTCCACGACGATTGGAATCTCGGCCTGGTCTACGAGGTACTGCGCTTCGATCCTGCCGCCTCGCCGGCGCAGCGGGAACGGCGCGTTGCCGAAGCAAAGGCGCGCTACACGAGTCTGCTGAAGCGGTTTGCGGCGGGTTCGGCCGACGATCTCACGCCGCATGAGCGGCGCATATTGCACTCATTCGGCGAGAGGGCAACCCCGGCGGATTTTCGCGACGCGATCGAGCGGATACGTTTCCAATTGGGACAGGCGGATCGATTTCATGAAGGATTGATTCGGTCCGCCGTATGGGAAAAGCAGATCGCGCGCACTTTGACGCAGCATGGAGTGCCCGCGGAGATCGCCGCGCTCCCGCATGTCGAATCCTCATTCAATCTTGCGGCTTACTCCAAAGTCGGCGCCGCCGGGCTGTGGCAATTCATGCCATCCACCGCCAAACGATTCATGCGCGTCGACGGCGTGGTCGATGAGCGCCTCGATCCGTACAGCGCCACCGAGGCTGCCGCGAATTTGATGCTGTACAACTACCGCCTGCTCGGTACCTGGCCGCTCGCGGTCACGGCGTACAACCATGGGCCGGGCGGATTGCGGCGGGCCCAAGACGAATTGGGCACCAGCGACATCGCCGTCATCGTCAAGCGCTACCAGGGCAAGACGTTCGGCTTCGCCTCGCGTAATTTTTACGTCGCATTCTTGGCGGCCCTGGAGGTCGATCGCAATGCTGAGAAGTTCTTCGGCCCGCTCACGCGCCTTCCCGATACGGACAGTACCCCGACTGAGTTGCCCGATTACATTCCCATCGACGCACTCGCCAAGGCGTTCAAGGTCGATATGGGCGCATTGCGCGTCTTGAATCCGGCGCTGCGCCCGCCCATCTGGAACGGCGCGAGATTCGTGCCGCGCGGCTATGCGCTGCGATTGCCGGGCACTCCCCCGCCGGCCGAGATCACGGCCGGATGGGCGCGGCTGCCGCCGACTCAACGCTATGTAGCGCAGCGTAACGACGGTGCTCATCGTCTCCGCCGCGGCGAGACTTTGGCAGGCGTTGCCGCCGCCAGCGGGGTCTCCCTGAGCCGGTTGCTTGCGGCGAACGGATGGAGCAGCACGCGCGCAGTGGCCCGTGGGGACACGGTACGCGTACCGATGCCGGCATCGCGGGCGGAAGCCTCGGGTAGCGCGCCTGCGGAGGCCGCGGCATTGGCTTTGGCCGCGCCTCCGACGGCTGAGGCACCGATAGTCCCCGGCGCACCGAGCGCGCTTGGCGCGATCACCGCACCCAGCACACCCGGTGCAACCGGTACACCCGGCGAACACGAGTATGTGGTGCGCCCGGGCGACGTACTCTCCGCGATTGCAAGGCGCACCGGCACGAGCGAGCGCGTATTGAAAGAGGCTAATGGCCTGAAGGCTGCGGAATTGGCGCGGCCGCTACCGCCGCCGCCGCTGCGGCTGCGGTTGCCGCCGCCACCGGCGTTGTGCAGCCTGAACCCCTCGCTATGCTGCCGGTTCTCACCGTGGCAGCGCCGCGACCACCGAAGGAGCCAGTCTCGGTACGACAGGCCGAGAGCACGGCGCTGCTGCCGGCCGCCGCGCCGACGGGGACTTCAGACACGACGGACTACGGCGTCGGCGCCGACAACACCGTGATCGTGCAGGCGGCGGAAACATTGGGACACTACGCCGACTGGTCAGGAGTGAGCTCGCAGGCGCTGCGCTCACTGAATAAATTGCACAAGAATGCGATGGTGACGCTCGGCCACAAGGTCAAATTGGATTTCTCGCGGGTTACGCCTGCGCAATTCGAGGCAACACGCCGTGAGTATCACCAGCACCTGCAAGAAGAATTTTTTGCCGGCCATCGCATCGCCGGTACCGAGAACTATGCGGTGAAGCGCGGCGACTCGCTGTGGGTGATCGCCCAGCAACATGTCGACCTGCCCGTTTGGCTGGTGGCTCAATACGACCCTGATGTGGACTTCAACGACGTGCGGCCCGGGACCGCGATCACATTGCCGCGGGTCGTGCCCATCAATCGCCAGTAATGCCGCGATCCTGCATGTACTGCTTCAGAACGGCGCGGGTATCCACGGTGGGGCTGAAGCTCAGCGTGGAACCGTCCGCCGCGCGAACATCGAGCTCGAGCTTGCTGCTTGCGGCCATCCGTCTGAGCGTCCCCACGTCGAGACCGAAGTACGCCGTTTGGCCCCAAGAAGCGACCGGCCGGTATGGCTCGCGCCCGAGCTTACCGAAAGCCCGAGCGGTCCATCATCGAGGATCAGAGCGGCGGCGGCCGATGCATGAATATCGCCGGGCGGCTGCCGATCATTTCCGGGCGCAATGTGGATCCACAAGCCATAGCGGAGCTCGCCGCTGCGATTCCACTCGACCGGCCCCAAGTAGGCGAAGGTGGCGCGTTTGCGCAAAATGAGCACCGCGTCTTGCGCGCTTGGCAGGAGTTCAATCGGTTGTTTGAGCGCGCCGAAGGTTACCGCGGTTCGCTCGTCCAGGACTTCGACGGGCTTGATGGGAGATCGGCTGGCGCAGCCGGCCATCAATCCGACGAGCAAAATGACCGGAATTCGAGGAATGAACATGGGTCTGATTATACGGGACGTGAGCTAGAGCCGATTATGTCTTGCCGACTACACGCTATAATTTTGTCCATGAGTGTTCCAACAGGCCGTTCTTTGGGGAATTTTCTGTGGCTGGCGCTGTCAATAGCCTGTTGCATGGCGGCGCCGATGCGGACCGCCTCGGCCGAGGAAGTCGCGGCGGCGACCCTGGTGGTCGTGCACAAGGCGGAACACAAGCTGTACTTGTACAACGGCAGCCAGCTGCTGGGCGAGTACAAGGTCCAGCTCGGTTTGAGCCCGTCAGGACAGAAGGAACGCGAGCACGACTTCCGGACCCCGGAAGGCCACTACTTCCTGTCCCGGCGCAATACCCGCAGCGACTACTTCCTCGCCATTCAAGTGTCCTACCCCAACAAGCAAGACGAAGTGCGCGCGCACAAGAATCGGTGGGCGCCCGGGGGCTCGATCATGATCCATGGCTTCCCGAATACGCCGAAACATCCGGCGTCGTATTACGAAACGAATGACTGGACCGATGGCTGCATCGCCTTGTCGAATTCCGATATGGTCGAAGTGTGGATGCGCACCCCAGACAACATTCCCATCGATATCTATCCGTAGCAGGTGCCGCGTGGAAACCACGATTCTATCGTCTGACATGATCGACGCGCGGGTCGCGCCCAAGGGCAGCCTCGAGCATCTTTCGCAGCAGGAAATCGCCAAATTGCTCGATTCCGGGCAAGGCGGCCTGTATCCCTTGTTCCGCAAATGCGCGCTCGCCGTGCTCAATTCCGGCAGCCACATCGACGATACGCGCGTGATATTCGAGAAGTACCGGGATTTCGACCTGAGGATCGTGCGCCAGGCCTGGGGCATCAAGCTCGAAATCAAGAACGCCCCGGCCGCCGCGTTCGTCGACGGGGTGATGATCAGGGGATTGAAGGATCATCTGTTCGCGGTGCTGCGCGACGTGGTGTTCATTTCGAACGAGATCATCGAAAGCGGCCGCTTCGACCTCACTTCCTCCTCCAGCATCACCAACGCGGTGTTTCATATATTGCGCAATGCGCGCGTTCTCGAGCTGCAGGTGCGGCCGAATCTCGTGGTGTGCTGGGGCGGCCATTCCATCCGGCGGATCGAATACGACTACACCAAAAAAGTCGGCTATGAACTGGGGCTTCGCAGCCTGGACGTCTGCACTGGCTGCGGTCCGGGCGCCATGAAGGGCCCCATGAAAGGCGCTACCATCGGGCATTCGAAGCAGCGTATCGTCGACGGCCGGTATTTGGGCGTCACCGAACCCGGCATCATCGCGGCCGAACCGCCCAATCCCATCGTCAGTCAATTGGTGATCATGCCGGACATTGAAAAGCGCCTGGAAGCTTTCGTCCGCCTGGGACACGGCATCGTCATTTTCCCGGGCGGCGCGGGGACGGCCGAGGAAATCCTGTATCTGCTCGGCATCTTGCTCGATCCGGCCAATCGGGACATGCCATTTCCCGTGGTTTTCACGGGTCCGGCCGACAGCGCCGACTATTTCGAACAGATTCACCGCTTCATCGGGTCGACTTTGGGATCGGCCGCGCAGTCGCGCTACCAGGTGATCATCGACGACCCCGCGGCCGTCGCGCGCGCGATGGTGCAAGGATTGGCCCGCGTCCGCGACTTCCGCCGGCAGGCGAGCGATTCGTACGGATTCAACTGGCTGCTGAAGATTCCCCTGGATTTCCAGCTGCCGTTCGAGGTCACGCACGCCTCGATGCGGGCTTTGCGCCTGTCGCGCGATCAGCCGGTGCACGATCGCGCCGCGAATTTGCGGCGCGCGTTTTCCGGCATCGTGGCGGGAAACATCAAGGAGTACGGCATCGACGCGATCGAACGCGGCGGTCCTTTCGAGCTCGCCGGCGAGCCGTCGATCATGGAGCCTCTCGATCGATTGCTGCGTTCATTCGTAGCCCAGGGCCGCATGAAATTCACGGGCACTGAATACAGGCCCTGTTACCGGCTCGTGGCATGAGCGATCCGCAGCGCATCCGCTACCGCTTCGATTTGCCCGACGGATCGCAGAAATCTCTGGATCTCACCTTCGGCGCCGCGGATTTTCGCCTTTCCAATGCGGCGCCGGCCGCGCCGCCGTTTTGGACGGCGCTGGCGTTCAATCAATGCGCCAATTGTCCGCTCAGCGCCGCCGATCATCCGCATTGTCCGGCCGCGCTGCAAATGGCGTCGGCGGTCGAACTGCTCAAAGCGCTGGTCTCGTTCGACACGGTCGGCGTGACGGTGACGCAGGCGGAGCGCACGGTGTACGCCGAAACGACCGCGCAGCTCGCCATGAGTTCGGTGCTCGGATTGATCATGGCGACCTCAGGCTGTCCCTGGGCCGACCGTTTCCGCCCCATGGCGCGCTTTCATCTGCCGTTCGCGAGTGAGTCCGAAACGGTATATCGCAGCATCAGCATGTTTCTGCTGGCGCGTGAGCTCGCGGGTGCAGGCGGCGCGCAAGGCTTTGCCGCTCTGGAAGAGCTCTATGAAAATCTGCATATCGTGAACCGCGGCATGTCGCGCCGTTTGGGCGCGGCCACGCGGACTGATCCCGCGCAGAACGCGATGGCTTTGCTCGATGCCTATACGACGTTATTGCCGGCGGCGCTCGCGTCCTCGCTCGAGGAACTGAAGCCGCTTTTCGACGCCTGGCGAGGCGCGGAATTTCAGGTCATTTAACTTACCGTGACAGTCTCTGAGATGCGCATCGCAATGCGCGTCGCCGGCCGGCGACAGTGCCGAGCCCCCTGTGACACAGTTCCTGCCCTAGACGGTGCGCGACACTTACTGTCGTCACCATCGAAAGAGGCACAAGCGATGAGCGAACTGAAGAATCAAACTCGATACAGCGGAGTGGACCGCCGGGCTCCTCGTCCGGACCCGGGCGTGCTCAAACCCGGCGCTGCTCCGCGAGATCATTACAAGACCGGCGGTCGCCACTCGGCGATCACCAACAACCTCTACAATTGGCACAGCTACAAGAACTGGGCCGAAAAAATTCGCGGCTCCTGGGAAGACAAAAAATAAACCGCCCGCCGCAAGCGCATCATTAGTCAGACAGGCTCCTACGCGGTCTCGCGCCAGGCGCCCTCTTTGGCCTTCAGCCAAGCCAGCATCGGCTCCCAATCCGCCACATCCTGTTCCACCGCTTGACGCTTCATTTCGTGCAATCCTAGGCCCTGCTCGGCCGCGCGAACGTAGTTCTGCGAGTCGCGCAGAGTGGCAATGACGGGGATCCGCAGGGTCTCCAGAAATCGCATCAGCGACTGATAGATCACCGTATTGCGCCTGACCCGATTCGCGACCACGCCGATGCGATTCTCGTCGCGCCGCACCTTGGCGATCAGCAGCAGGTCGGCGATGCATTTCGAGCAGGCATGAATGTCGATATCGGAGGGCAGGACCGGCACGATGATGGCGTCGGCGCTCTTGGTCATCTCCGGCATTTCCTGCGCCGGTATGGCTGCCGGGGTATCGATTACGATGTGCGCGGCGTCCGATGGAATGCGCATTTGCCAGGCTCGAGTCATGCGGGTGTTGCGTTCGAAAGCCGCGATGCCGTGGACGAATGCCTGCTCGGGTTTGCGCTTCTTCAGCCAGCGCGTGCTCGAACCCTGAGGGTCGTTATCCGACAACAGCGGACGATCACCCTGGCTCGCAAAGTAACTGGCCAGATTCGTGGCTATCGTCGTTTTACCCGAACCACCCTTCGGATTCAGGACGAGAATTCGCTGCATGTACCTTCAAGCCTACGCAGCCCCAGGCACCATGGCAAGGGTGTGATCCCATTCACAGCGGGACCTCGAGCGCATGCCTAGACTCCGAGCCGCATGGAGTGGATGTTACAAGTGGTCGATGAAATCGATGACGCCATCGGCGCCTTGCGGCTGTGTTCCTTAGGCGTAGCCGCCGAATTCGGCAAGGTGGCGGCCGGCAGCCTCGGGATCGGCGCCATCGCCGCCGCAGTCGCGACAGGCGCCGAGATTTCACTGATGTGCTCCGCGGTGATTACGCTCAGCCTGGCCGCCACCTTGAAGATTCGGGCGATCGGCCGCCGCGTTGAGCCACCGCTACTGTAAAATCCTTTAAGATGCCGGGTATGGCATCCACAAGACCCCTGCGGCGGATCGGTGTCGTCGTCCTCGTCGGCTTGATTGCGGCCTGCAGCGGCAAGCCCGGCGCGGCGCCCGCCGGCGGAGGGAGTTCCATGCAATCCATAGAAATCAAACCCGGTGCGGGCGAAGCAATAACCGCCGGAAAAATTGCCGTCGTGCAATACACCGGTTGGCTGTACGAGGCCGCCGCGAAGGACAATAAAGGCAAGCAATTCGACACCTCGCGTACCCGAGGTCAGCCTTTCCGCTTTCCGGTGGGCGCGGGCCAGGTCATCAAGGGTTGGGATCAGCCGCCGACTCATCATTCCCGCCGACCTTGCTTACGGCGACAGCGGCGCCGGCGGCGTGATTCCGCCGGGCGCGACTTTGGTGTTCGACATCGATCTCGTCGCCGTCGAATGAGTTCGGCGCCTGAACGTCTCTTCATCGAGGGGCAAGCAGGCGCGCTGGAGGCGATCGTCGAAGAAACCGCGGTGCCGGGATCCAGCTACGGGATAGTCTGTCATCCGCATCCCTTGTTTGGCGGCACCATGGACAACAAGGTGGTGACCACGGTTGCGCGGGCGCTGCACGAAACCGGCATACCGACGGTGCGCTTCAATTTTCGCGGTGTCGGCGCAAGCGCCGGCGAATACGACCAAGGCGTGGGGGAAACCACTGATGCGGATGCCGTTGCCACGTGGGGCGCGCGGCGGTGGCCCGGCAGGGATTTGGTGATCGCAGGATTTTCGTTCGGCGCCTACGTCGCGTTGCGCCTGGCGCAACAGCGGGTGCCGAGACACCTGATCACCGTTGCACCCGCCCTGGAACCGTTCGATGCGTTCGGGATGGCTGTTCCGCGATGCCCCTGGCTGGTCGTTCAGGGCGACGCCGACGATGTGGTCGATCCGGCGACGGTCATCGACTGGGTGAACGGCCTCGACCCAAAACCACGGCTGGTGGTGCTGCCTGGGGTTGGTCACTTCTTCCACGGTCGTTTGCGCGAATTGCGTGACGCCGTCGTCGATGCGATTCGGAGCGGCTAAGTCTCCCCAGCCGCTCCGAAAGCCCAAGTCAAATCAATTCACGAATTCCTTGAGATTCTTGAGCGCGGCTATGCGCACTTTCTTGCTCGCGGGTTTCGCTTTGAACATCATTTTTTCGCCGTTGAAAGGATTGACCCCCTCACGCGCCTTCGTGGCTGGTTTCTTCACGACTTTCATCTTCAGAAGTCCCGGCAACGTAAACAAGCCGTGACCGCGCAGACTCTTCTTGATGGAGGCGGAAAGCGAGTCAAACACGGCTCCGACCTGCTTCTTAGAGAGCTCTGTTTCCTTCGAAATGCTAGCGAGAATTTCAGACTTGGTCGGTGCTGCATTCTTTTTCGCCATATTAAATCTCCTGCTGGGTTTTTCGAGCGCGGGCATTTAAGCCCCGCGCCGCCATAAATGTCGACTAATTCAACTCGGCGCCGAAAATAACATAGAAAAAAGCCGATGTTTAGCGCAAATGCGAAAAAAGATTCGCGCGTAGTGCGCGCGTGGCACTGGTTTTTCAGGGCTCGGCGTTCACTTGGCCTGTTTCGTGCCGCACGGCTTCGCCCTCGATCACTGTGATTTCAGGCATGTAGGAGGCGATGTTCAACGAAGCAGCACAAGGAGCCTGAGCAGCGCGCCGATCGCGATCGACACCCAGAGCACCGAGAAGTCAATCTGGCCGATCGGCGGGATGATCCGGCGCACGGGCTTTAAGATCGGTTCACACAGTCGCGAGAGCAAGCGGACGCCGGGGGCGTATCCGCCCGGCGAGACGAAACTCGTCAACGCATAGAGGAGAAGGGCGAACAAATAGATGTACAGCACCAATTCAGCCAGGTTGACGATGGTAGTGCGCAGGAACAAGCCTGCGTCGCTCACGCTTTCGCCCGCCATGGCCATCGCGGCAAAGCTGCGAAGCGAGGCGACGGCCAGCACCGCCACCACCGTTGCGGTGTCGATCTTGCCGATGGGCGGCAACACCCGCCGCAGAGGCAATACCAGCCAATTGGTCGCGCGCACGATGGCATCGGCCAGGGGATCCCGAAAATCAGCCCTTACCCACTGGAATAAAAGGCGCAACACGAAGGCCAGCGTCAACAACCAGAGCAGTGTTTCAACGATATATCTAATCGCGTCCATAGGGGATATTTCTAGGCTGTGTTTAGGCGCTTCGCGCCACTGTTCAACGGGGTCGAGGCGACCCCGACCGAAAAAATGTCAATTCTTAAGAATTGCCGTACTCGGCGGCGAGTTCGGCTGAGCGGCGGTCGGCAGCCGCCACCGCATGAGCCACGATAGCACGAAGGCCGGCGGCATCCAGAACCTCGAGTGCGGCCGCGGTCGTGCCTCCTTTCGAAGTCACCTGCTCCCGCAGCGTGGCGAGGGACTCCCCCGATTGGCGCGCCATTTGCGCGGCTCCGAAGGCCGTTTCCAGCGTCAATCGATGGGCAACGTCGTCGGGGAGCCCGCGCTCGTGGGCGGCCGCTTCGAGGGCTTCCATGAACAGGAAAAAATACGCCGGGCCGCTGCCCGAAAGCGCCGTGACGGTATCCATCTGCGACTCGTGCTCCACCCACACCGTGGCGCTGACGGCGGCCATGATCATTTCAGCCAAGGCGCGGTTGGCGGCGCCGACGCTTGCAGGCGCGAACAAACCAGTGGCGCCGAAACCATTGAGGGCGGGTCGATTGGGCATGGTGCGGATCACCGGGACCTTTGGCCCGAACCAGCGCGCGAGGGCCGCGTGGGGGATACCCGCCGCGACTGAAATCAACAAGGGGTGCGTCTCGGCCAGATGCGGTGCCAGATTCAAGGCCACGGTGCGAATTTGCTGAGGTTTGACGGCGAGCACCACCACTTCGGCGCCCTTGACCGCGCTCGCGTTGTCGGCGGCGGCCCTGACGCCGTATTCCCGGACCAGGCGTTGCAGTTGCTCCTGGTTCGGATCGGCAACCACCACCCGCTCATTCGACAGGCCGCGTTTGGTCAAGCCCCCGATCAGCGCAGCGGCCATATTGCCGCCGCCTATGAACGCAAGCCTACGTATGTTGTTCATGACCGCCCCTCTTTCTGTCGTCCCTGGCTTCATCGCGCCCGTACCGTCGGTGTCGTGTGTTTGTCGGTTCGAGCACTCGTCCGGCAGGGTAAGGCGCCTCAAGGCAACTGCTCCCGTTGTTGCCTTGAGGCGCCTTACCCTGCCGGGCGAGCGCTATGATCGGCTCCCGAACAACGCCGTACCTATCCGGACCAGCGTTGCCCCTTCGGCGATGGCGGATTCGAAATCCCCGCTCATCCCCATCGACAGTGTATCGAGCTTGTGGCCGCTCGCGTTCAGCTCTTCGAGCAGGGTGCGAAGGCGGGCAAATACCGCACGGGCGGCCGAGGCGTTCGGTTGCGGGGGCGGTACGCACATCAGCCCGCGCAAGCGGACCCGGGGCAGCTCCGCGGCGGCGGCCGCGAGCGGCCGGACCTCGCCCGGCTCGATGCCGCCCTTGTTCGGTTCCGGCACCAACTGCACTTGAATGCAGAGGTTGAGCGGCGGCGCGTGGAAAGGCCGCTGCTCCGACAGGCGCCGGGCGATGCTCAATCGATCGATGCTGTGCACCCAATCGAAGCGCTCGGCGATCGCACGGGTCTTATTGGATTGAATGCCGCCGATGAAGTGCCAGCGCAGCGCGAGGTCGGCGAGCTGATCCATCTTGGACGACGCTTCCTGAAAGTAGTTTTCCCCGAAATCCGTGACGCCGGCGGTGGCGGCAAGCCGGATGGTTTCGGCAGTCTGCGCCTTGGTGACGGCGACCAGGGTGACCGTGGCCGGATCGCGGCCCGCGGCCTCGGCCGCCTGACGTATCCGAGACCGGACGTGGTTCACATGAAGCGTCGAATTCTGCGGACCAATTAACATATTGGGTGACGACACCCTCTTATATACTGCTAGTGGCTAATTATCACAGTCGTAAATGGCGGTTGATATCGCGCAGCTTCTCGCCTTTGCGGTGAAGAACAACGCGTCGGACCTGCATCTGTCCGCGGGAGTCCCGCCGATGATTCGCGTGGACGGCGACATCAAGCGAATCAATATGCCCGCGCTGGTGCACAAAGAAGTGCACAGCATGGTGTACGACATCATGAATGACAAGCAGCGCAAGGCCTTCGAAGAGTTCTTCGAAACGGACTTTTCGTTCGAAATTCCCAAGCTGGCACGCTTCCGCGTGAATGCTTTCAACCAAAATCGGGGCGCGGGAGCGGTATTCCGCAATATTCCGTCCGCCATCCTGTCGCTCGACGAATTGAACGCGCCCAAGACTTTCAAAGATCTATGCATGCTTCCCCGCGGTCTCGTGTTGGTCACCGGGCCGACCGGCTCGGGCAAGTCGACCACGCTTGCCGGCATGGTCAATCATTGCAATGACAACCGTCCCGACCACATTATCACGATCGAAGACCCCATAGAGTTCGTGCATGAAAGCAAGCGCTGCCTGGTCAACCAGCGCGAAGTCCATCGGGATACCTTAGGGTTCACCGAGGCGCTCCGTTCGGCGCTGCGCGAAGATCCCGATGTCGTTCTGGTGGGCGAAATGCGCGACCTGGAGACGATCCGCCTGGCATTGACCGCGGCGGAAACCGGGCATCTGGTGTTCGGCACCTTGCATACGAGTTCCGCCGCGAAGACCATAGACAGAATCGTGGATGTGTTCCCGGCGGCGGAAAAGGATATGGTACGCGCCATGATGTCCGAGAGCCTTCGGGCCGTGATTTCGCAGACTTTGATGAAACGCATCGGCGGCGGCCGTATTGCGGCGCACGAAATCATGATCGGCACACCCGCTATCCGAAACTTGATCCGCGAAGGCAAAATCGCGCAAATGTATTCGGCGATTCAAACGGGCCAGAGCCAGGGCATGCAGACTCTCGATCAATGCCTGCAGGAATTGGTGCAGAAGGGCGTCGTCAGCCGCGAAGAGGCTAAGTACAAGGCCCAGAACAAGGACTCTATATGATGCGCTACGCGCCCTTTCAACGGGGTTCGCGAGGAGCGCGAACCCCGCCTATGGGCGGCGCGCCGGGCGCGCCGTAAGAAGGACAAATTACTATGGAACGCGAACAAGCAATACGGCTGATGCAAGACCTGCTCCGGCGCATGGTGGAAAAGAAGGGCTCCGATTTGTTCATCACCGCCGGCTTTCCGCCCGCGATCAAGGTGGACGGCGAAATCCGGCCTCAATCCGATCGTTCCTTGAGCCCCGAGCAGAGCGCAGGCCTGGTGCGCGCCATCATGAACGACCGGCAAACCAAAGAATTCGACGCCACCAAGGAATGTAATTTCGCGATTTCGCCGCCCGGCATCGGCCGTTTCCGCGTCAGCGCCTTCGTGCAGCAGGGTTTTACCGGCGCGGTTCTGCGTACCATCAACGCCAAGATTCCGACGTTCGAGGAGCTCGAGCTGCCGCCCATATTGAAGGATGTCGTGCTCTCCAAGCGCGGTTTCGTGATTCTGGTGGGCGGCACGGGATCCGGTAAATCCACCTCGCTCGCGGCGATGGTCGGCTACCGAAACGAGAAGACCCGCGGCCACATCGTCACCATCGAGGATCCGGTGGAATACGTGCATGCGCACAAGGGCTGCGTGGTCACCCACCGCGAAGTCGGCGTCGATTGCGAGAGCTGGCATCTCGCCCTCAAGAACACCCTGCGGCAGGCGCCGGATGTGATTCTCATCGGCGAAATTCGCGATCGCGAGACCATGGAATACGGCATTCAATTCGCCGAAACCGGCCACTTGGTGCTGGCCACACTGCACGCCAACAGCTCGAACCAGGCGATCGACCGCATCATCAATTTCTTTCCCGAAGAACGGCGCGAGCAGTTGCTCATGGATCTCAGCTTGAACATACGCGCGCTCATCTCGCAGCGCCTGATACCCCGCGAAGCCGGGACCGGCCGCATCGCGGCCATGGAAATCATGCTGGCCTCGCCGCTGATCTCGGATTTGATCTTCAAGGGCGAAGTTGCCAAGATCAAGGACGTGATGTCGCGCTCCAACCGGCTTGGCATGAAGACCTTCGACCAGGCGCTGTACGAGCTCTACGAAGCGGGTTTGATTTCCTACGAAGATGCGCTGCGCAACGCCGATTCGAAGAACGAATTGCGCTTGCGCGTGAAGCTCGAGAGCAAGCGAGAGATGAAGAATCCGGAGGAAGGCGGCCAGGCGCTGCAGATCCTCGAGGAAGAAGAAGGCCAGGTGTTCTAAGCATATGGCTGCGTCGCCCGACGTTCCGGCACAGGTGATGAACACCAAGCCGCTGTTCAAGCTGATGGTGGAGCGAAAGGCATCGGACCTGTTCTTCACCTGCAACGCGCCCGTCAAGATCAAGATCGAGGGCAAGATATTCCCGGTGAACAAGCAGGTCTTGAGTCCCGAGACCGTGCGCCAGGCGGCGCTCGGCCTCATGACCCAGGACCAGATCGAGCATTTCAACGAGGAGTTGGAGATCGATTTCGCGATTTCGGAGTCCGGACTCGGCCGGTTCCGCGTCAACGTCTTTTATCAGCGCGGATATCCCGCGATGGTGCTGCGCTACATCACGGCGGAAATGCCCAGGCTGGAAGATCTGGGCATGCCCGACGTCTTCAAAGACCTGGTCATGCTGAAGCGCGGAATGATTCTCATGGTGGGTGCGGCGGGCGCCGGCAAATCCACCACGCTCGCCGCAATGATCAACTACCGCAACGAGACCTCATCGGACCATATTTTGACCATCGAGGATCCGATCGAGTTCTTGCATACCAACAAGAAGTGCATCGTGAACCAGCGCGAGGTGGGCCTCGACACCAAGTCCTTCGCACGCGCCCTGCGCAGCGCCGTGCGCTCGGCTCCGGACGTGATCCTGGTCGGCGAGATTCGCGACCGTGAAACCATGGAGGCGGCCATCGCGCTCGCCGGCACGGGGCATTTGTGCATCGCGACCCTGCATGCGAACAATTGCGCCGAGACCCTGGACCGCATCATCAACATGTTTCCGCGCGATCAGCACAACCAGATTTTCCTGGACCTGTCGCAGTATCTGCGCGCCATCCTCTCGCAGCGGCTGGTCTTCGCGAAGACCGGCACGCGGGTGGCGGCGTGCGAAGTGATGATGAATACTCCGTACATCTCGGAGCTCATCAAGAAGGGCGACGTGATCGGCGTGAAAGAGGCGATCCGCACGGGCACGGAGCGCGGCATGCTGAGTTTCGACAGCGCGCTCTACAATCTCGTGCGCGAAGGGCGGATCGAGCTCGAAGAAGCATTGTCGAGCGCCGATTCGCGCACCAACCTCGAAGCCAAGATCAACTTCGGCTGAGGCGGGAGCTCGCAGCGCTCGAGGTTGCTTTCGAACTCGCGGCTGCACACATCCCAGCCGGATTTCAAGGCACGCTCCCGGCAGGCCTTGGGATCGATGTCGAGCGCGCGCCGCGCCGCGACCGCGAGATCCAAGTCCAGCGCTCCGGTAACCCCGTCCTCGACCACGTCGATGGGTCCCGTCACGGGGTACGCCGCCACCGGAATTCCGCAGGCCATGGCCTCGAGATTGACCAGGCCGAAGGTATCGGTACGGCTCGGAAACACCATGATGTCGGCCGCCGCCAGATTCTTCGCCAGATCCTCGCCGAAGCGGTAGCCGATGAAAGTGGCATGAGGGTACTGCTTCTCGAGCCGCGCCCGCTCCGGGCCGTCGCCGATGACCACCTTGCTGCCGGTCCAGGCCATCTTGAGGAATGCATCGATGTTCTTTTCGACCGCGACACGGCCGACGTAGGCCGCGATCGGGCGCGGCAGGGTGAGGGAATCCTTCGGATACGGCTTGAACATCTCGGTATCGACGCCGCGGCGCCAGGTCGCCAGGTTCTCGAAGCCATGCGCCGCGAGATCCTGGCGCACCGAGGCGGTGCTCACCATGCAGCGCGCGGCCGCGCCGTGGAACCAGCGCAGCGCCCGGTAGGAAGCCCCGAGCGGGATGGGGAAGCGCGCCCGCAGATACTGCGGAAACTGGGTGTGATACGAGGTCGTAAAGGGCAAGCCGGACTTCAGGCAAAAGCGCCTGGCGCTCAAGCCCAAGGGTCCTTCGGTCGCGATGTGCACCGCCTGCGGCGAGAATGCCGAAATGTGCCGTTTCACCTTTTTGTAGGGCAGCAGAGACAGGCGGATTTCCGGGTATGTCGGGCAGGCGACGCTCCGAAAATCGCGGGGGGTGATCATGCGGACTTCGTGGCCAAAACGGCCCAGCCACGCCGCGGTCTGCGCCAGGGTGCTGACCACGCCGTTCGTCTGAGGAAACCACGCGTCGGTAACGATCATGATTCGCATGCCGGCCTAGAATCGCACTGTGGGATGACGGAACGATGAATGCGTACCTTGAGATTTCTTGCAATCCTGCGACGCAGGTCGCCCTCCGGACCTCCCGGGAGGGCCTTGTAATAGGCTTGTAACGAAATTCCTATATTTGCTTCATGGGCGATTTATGTAGAACTCTCTCTCTCTCGAGGAACCACCATGCAAAGTTTTTGGGCGGAACTGCGGACACAGCGATGTGATGATCATCGTTACTATCATCACAGCCGTATCAATCAGTCTCTGCATTTGTTGAGCGCGATCAGCTTCATCGTTGCTTACGTCACGGCGTTTACGGACCCGGCGAAATCCGCGCTGATCGGCTGGCTGGTATCCATGGTCAGCCGGCAATCCGGGCATTTTTTCTTCGAGCCCAAGGGTTACGACGAGGTCAACCGGGCGACCCACGAGTACAAGGAAGACATCAAGGTGGGGTACAACCTGCGCCGCAAGGTCATTCTGCACGCTATTTGGGCGCTGTCGCCGGCATTGCTGTGGCTGGATCCGACGTTCTTCGGGCTGTTCCCGCCCCATGCGAGCGCCGCGGAATTCGTGCGCCACATCGGTGAAATCTGGCTCATCGTCGGGATCGGCGCGCTGTTATTCCGTACCGTGCAGCTGTTCTTCTTGAAAGGGGTTCAAACCGGACTGGTGTGGTTGACCAAGATCATCACCGACCCGTTCAACGACGCGAAGATCTACTGCAAGGCGCCTCTTTACTTGATGCGCGGCGAGCTGATCGATCCCATGGGCGAGGTCGAAGCCCACCGCGCCTGAAGCATTTCCTTGAACACGCGGCGCCTGATGGATTTATTGGTGAGCTGGGGTTGGGACCACCACCATCCATCACGCTGCATATCCTCGGCCGCCGACAGAATTCTGTCGGCGACCTCCGCAAAGTCCCCTTCAGTGTAGTTCAAGCTGAAGATGAGCCTTCCGGTGCCCACCCAGCTCAAGGCAAGTCCGGCGGCGCGCAAATAGTATTGAAACATCCAGTTATAACGCGACGGCGCCGAATAGTAGATGGTCCAAATCGAGGACAGGTTGGCGACCCGCACCGGGAGCTCGGCCGCCGTCAATCGATCGTTCAGCGCCTTGGCGCGGGAGTTCCAGGCGGCGTCGAGGCCCTGGTACAGAGCGCGCACGGCCTCGGTCTCGATTCGCCTCAAGAATTCATACATGGCGCCCATGACATAGGGGTGCGCATTGAATGTGCCCCGCGCAAAGCAGATATCGGCCGGGCGATCGTCGCGAAAACGGCGCATGAACTCCGCGCGGCCGCAAAGAACGCCGACGGGGAGCCCTCCGGCCACCGTTTTGCCGTAGGTGACCATGTCGGCGCGCACGCCGAAATACTCCTGAGCGCCGCCCGGCGCGAGCCGGAAACCCACGAAGACTTCGTCGAAGATCAGCACGATGCCCCGCGCGCTGCACTCGGCGCGCAATTCCCGGAGCCATGCCGCATAAGCGGCGCGGTCGAAGTGCGCGCTCCGTCCGCTGTCGATGAGCGTCGAGTCGCCGGGCGCACTGATGTTCGGATGCAAGGCCTGCAGCGGATTGACCAGCACGCAGGCGATGTCCCGTGCATATCCTTCAAGGTGTATGTCTCACGGGCGGCCAGCGGATTGCCGACGCCCGGCTGCACATCGCCCCACCACCCATGGTAGGCCCCGCAGAAACGCACGAGGTGAGAGCGCCCGGTGTGGTAGCGCGCAAGGCGCACGGCCTGCATGACCGCCTCGGTGCCCGACATGTGGAAGGAAACCTCGTCCAAACCCGCGATCTGCAGCAGGCGCCGTACGTTGTAGGCGGTCACCGGATGATAGGCGCCCAGCACCGGCCCCAGACCGCGAACCCGCTCGGCACCCCGCTCGATGCACTCCTTGTAGAAGTCGTAGCCGAACACGTTGACGCCGTAAGAGCCGGTCAAGTCGTACAGCCGGTTGCCGTCGAGATCGGTGACGTTCACGCCGGAGGAGGACTCGAGAAACGTGCCCGGCTTGAAGTGCCGCCGGACGTAGCCGCTGAATTGGAACGGTACGCGGTAGCGGGAAGTGAACTGCAGATCGGACACGCCACCGGCGATTTCGCCGGTGAGCTCGGCGGTCTTTTTGAAGCGCTCGGCAAACAATTGGCTGAGCTGCATGAAGCCCGCCCGCCGCGCCGCCGCGATGTTCTCGGGGGCCCCGTCGGTCTGAAAGAACCGGGACTCGTCGTATTCGTAAAACGGCACCAGCGACGCGAAGCGGCGCGCCATGCGGGAATGCCCCGTCAGCGAACGATGCTTGGCGCGCGACAGCTGCAGCCGCAATTGCAGTCTGCGGAGCACGACGGCGAGCGCGATTCCGGCCAACGCATACAAGATTATCGTCCTAATCGCCGTTTACCTCAGAGCCTTCCAGGCGGCGAACTCTATTGCAAACGAATGACACTGAGATGACTACAAAAGCCCTGATCGCCCGGATAGTCCAGCAGGAGGACATCAACTTTCTGCTCACCAACCGAATCCCGCGGAGGCTTCTGACGCAATTCGTGGGGTGGTTGAGCCGGATCGAGCAGCCTTGGGTCGTCCGCTGCTGTATAGCCCTGTGGCGGCTGTTCTCCGATCTTGACCTCAGCGAAGCGAGGGAGACGGGCTTCAAGAGCGTGCACGGCGCGCGTCCGATCGACCCCGACCCCGGGGTACTGGTCAGTCCCTGCGACGCGCTGGTCGGCGCCTGCGGCACGATGTCTCATGGGTCGGTGCTGCAGGCCAAGGGGTTCCCTTACCCGCTCCTGGATCTTTTGGGTGACGCTGATCTGGTGCGTTGCTACCAGGGCGGGCAGTACGCGACGCTGCGGCTGACCTCGAGCATGTATCACCGCTTCCATGCTCCCGCTGATTGCCGGGTGGAGCAGGTCAACTACATTTCCGGCGACACATGGAACGTGAATCCCATTGCGCTGAAACGGGTCGAGAAGCTGTTCTGCAAGAACGAACGGGCCGTCATTCGGTGCCGATTACTGCCGTCGGGCGCAATGCTGACGCTCGTCCCCGTGGCGGCGATCCTGGTCGCCAGCATGCGTCTGCGGTTTCTCGACGTGCTGCTGCACCTGCGCTATCGCGGCCCCAACGTCATCCCCTGCGATGTCGGGTTGCGCAGGGGCGAGGAAATGGGGTGGTTCGAGCATGGCTCCACCATCATCGTGTTTGCGCCGCAGGGCGTCCGCTTGAGCGACGGGGTGCGCGAGGGCCACCGCATTCAAATGGGCCAGGCGTTGATGCGGCTCCATTGAGGGTCGCGAAATCCCGTCCGGAAGCCGTCATTCGCGGCTTCCGGTAAGCTAGATCCGCATCCTGCGCGCGGCGTTCGAGGGGAGATCATGGGAGTGAAGATCGACGTGACCGCGACACTCGATTCCGGGCGGGAGCAGCGTGTGGCCGCGACGCTGGCTCTATGCTTCCTGACGGCGGTGATCGAGGGAATGGACCTGCAGTCGATGGGGATCGCGGCCCCCTCGCTCGGTCCCGAGTTCGGACTGTCCAAGCCGCAGCTGGGCGTGGTGCTGCTCGCCAGTCCGCTCGGTCTCTTCTTCGGCGCTTTCATCGGCGGGCGGATCGCCGATATCTGGGGCCGCAAGAACGCCCTCGTGCTGGCCACCGCGATGTTCGGCGCATTGCAGCTGTGCACCGCGTGGGCCGCGGGACTCCCGAGTCTGCTCGTAATCCGGTTCCTGTGCGGATTGGGCCTGGGCGGAGCGTTTCCCAACCTCATCGCATTGACAGCCGAAGCCTCGGGCGGCCGCAACAGCATCATCAATGTGGTCATTACCGTCGCCGGAATGCCCGCCGGAGGCGCGCTCGCGAGTCTCGTCGGTTTTCTCGGAGGCGCCAACGGCGACTGGCGCATCGTCTTCTATGTCGGAGGGATCGCGCCTCTGGCGCTGGCTCCGGTGATGGCGCTGATGCTGCCCGAGTCGGCGCTGTTTCGCCAGGCGAAAGCCGCGGCAGCGGCGGCAGGCACGAAGCACACGACGCTGGAGGTGCTGTTCGGCGGGACGCGCGCCGGGCCGACGGTACTTTTATGGGCGGCCGTATTCTTCACGACTCTGGTCACCTACCTGTTGCTGAACTGGATGCCCGTGCTCATGGGTGCCAAGGGATTTTCGAAGACCGACGCGCTGCTCATCCAGATCCTGTTCAATGTCGGGGCCGCGCTGGGCTCGGTCTATCTCGGCTGGTGGATGCAGCGGCGGCCGCGCCGGATGGTGTTGCTGGTCTGTTACGCGGGACTTGCCGCCGGTCTCATCGTGATGGCACCGCTCGGGAAAGACCTGCTCCTCGCCGCCGCGACCGCCGCCGTCCTCGGCGCCTGCGTTCTCGGCGCTCAGTTCATACTGTATGGGCTCGCTCCGGCGTACTACGCCGTCGAGACTCGCGGAACGGGAACCGGCGCCACCGTGGCTGCGAGCCGGCTCGGCTCGGCCGTGGGACCTTTTGCCGCGGGAATTCTGCTGGGACATGGCGCGAGCGGGACGCACGTGCTGCAGGCCCTTCTCCCCGTGACGGCATTGGCGGCCGCCGCGGCGATCGGACTCTTGTTTCTCAAGCGCGCGCCGGGGTGAAAAGGCTGCCTCCGTCATTTTTAATTACACGAACTTCGTGTATATTGTGAGGATCTTGATCTACGCGAGTTCGATCATGAAGAACGTCACCATTACTCTCGACGAGCAAACCGCCGCTTGGGTGCGCATGGCGGCCGCCAAACGCAAAATGAGCGTATCGCGTCTGATAGGCGATCTACTGCATGACCGCATGCGCGAGGCGCGTGACTACAACGAAGCGATGCGGCGCTTCTTCTCTCACAAGCCGTTCAATTTCGAATGGGTAGGGGGGCGCCGCCCCACGCGAGAGGAGATACACGATCGTGCACGGGCGCGGGAAGATCTGCTGCGCGAGGAATTGGCGCGACAGGAAACAAAATGACTGCTCCGGTGTTCGTTGACACCAACGTATTCGTTTACGCGTCCGACAACCGCGAGACCGTGAAGCAACCACTGGCCGAGGAATGGCTCGAGCGCTTGTGGCGGGAACAGAGCGGCCGCACCAGCGTGCAGGTGTTGAACGAGTGCTACTGGAATCTCACGCGCAAGATCAGGCCGGTCCTGCCTGCGAACGACGCCTGGGACATCGTGCACAGCCTTTTCCAATGGAATCCGCAGGCAATCGATATCGATGTGTTGACGCGATCCCGGGAAATCGAGCGGCGCTATCGTTTGGCGTGGTGGGACAGCCTCATTGTCGGCGCCGCGCAAGCGCAGAACTGCCCGCTGCTTTTGAGCGAGGATTTGCAGGACGGGGCGGTGTACGGTGGGGTGATGGTCCGAAACCCGTTCAAGCCCGGAGTATCGGAAGCTGCCGCAGAATATGCGCTCGCTCCAGTCGCGGTCCGCCAGCATCGATCGCGAGGTAGGCCAAAGCGACCACAACAGTCGCTGAGTCTTCGCTAGTGTCCTGAATCATTAATACGTTGCTCGATTCGCCTGCGGATTTTCGTGCCGGGCAAGGCGCGCCGACGAGGCATAGTGGGCACTATGGCGAGGATCGGTTGCGCCATCGCGCGGGAGATCGCGGCGGCGGGCGCGCAATTGATGCTGACGGGCCGCAATCAGGCCGCCGGTGCGGCGCTCGCGAACGAATTGGGAACCCGATTCATTGCGGGCGACATCGCCGATCCCGCCTTTCCCGATCGCCTGGTAGCCGAGACATTGGCGGCCTTCGGCGGCTTGGACATCCTCGTCAATAATGCCGGCATCACGCATCGCGGCAGCCTTCTCGAGACCAGTGACGACGATTGGACGCGCGTGATGGACGTGAACGTGACGGCGCTGATGCGTTGCTCGCGAGCGGCCCTGAAGCACATGGTGGCCGCCGGCAAGGGCAGCATCGTCAACATCGCATCCGACTTTGCGGTGGTCGCCGGCCAGGGCGAAGCGGTTTACTGTGCGTCCAAGGGAGCGGTGCTGCAGCTCACCAGGGCCATGGCCTTGGACCACGGACCCCAGGGAGTGCGCATCAACGCCGTGTGCCCCGGCGATGTCGAGACGCCGATGTTGCTGGAGGGCATCCAATCGCGCGGCGAGGAGATCGCCGCCGGTCTGGCGCGGAAGGGTGCAGCTTTCCCCTTGGGGAGGGTCGGCCGGCCGGCCGAGGTTGCCAAGGTGGTTGCCTTCCTCGCGTCCGACGCCGCGAGCTATGTCACGGGCGCGGCCTGGCTGGTCGATGGCGGCAACACCGCGGCGTAAGAAGGCCCCGACCGCCTGGCGTCGGAGCCCTGCTGTCGAGCGGCTCCGGTAATCTTATGCTCGCGCAGCGAGCCTATCGAACGGGGTCGCCTCGACCCCGTAGATTCGCGCGTAGCGCATCAAAGAGGCCGGCGATGCCTGGTGAGAGTGGCGGCAATCGACGCCAGCACCGCCATGCGGACTGCGACCCCGTTGTTCACCTGTTCGCGAATGACGGAACGCGATCCGTCCGCCACGTCCGATGAGATTTCGACGCCGCGGTTCATGGGTCCCGGGTGCATGACGAGCACACTGGGCGCAGCCAGTTTCAGGCGCTTGGCGTCCAGGCCAAAATCGCGGAAATAGGCGGCGTCATCGAGAGATGCGCTTTGTGCCATACGTTCCTTTTGAATGCGCAGCATCATCACCACGTCGGCTCCCGCAATGCCGTCCTCGATGCGGGTGAAGCGCTGCGCGCCGCGAAACTCACCCTCGGCCGGCAACAGCGCTTCGGGCGCCACCATCCGCAGATCCGTCGTACCCAGCGTCGTCAACGCCTGATGGGCGGACCTGGCGACGCGCGAGTGTTTGATATCCCCGACGATGGCCACTTTGAGTCCGGCGAAGCGGCGCTTGTGGGTACGAATGGTCAGGGCGTCGAGCAGCCCTTGTGTGGGATGAGACACGTGCGCCTCGCCCGCGCTGATCACCGACACGTGAGGGGCGACATGGTCGATGAGAAATTCCGGCATGCCCGCTTCCGAGTCGCGGATCACGAACACATCGGTGTTCATGGCTTCGAGCGTATAGATCGTGTCCAACATGCTCTCGCCCTTGGCGCGCGAACTCGAATGCAGTTCCAGGTTGAGCACATGCGCACCCAAACGGCGGCTGGCGAGGTCGAACGAAGCGCGGGTGCGGGTGCTCGGTTCGAAGAACAAGTTGGCGAGGGTAACCCCGGCGAGCTCGCGGCCTTCATAGGCGGGCTGTCCCGGAAGGCGGCGGTAGCTTTCCGCACGATCGAGGATCGCCGTCAACGCGTCGCGGGTCAGACCATCGAGCGTGATGAGGTGGCGCAGGCCCCCGGCGCTGTCTTGTTGTGAACGCATTTGCGCCTCATGTTTACGGTGAACCAACGTTCCAAGATGACGCAGGCGACCGGTGTCGTGCTGCTCTCGGAACCGCGCGCATTATACGGCAGGATCTTCGGTGAACCAGCGTTCCAAGATGACGCAGGCCGCCGCTGCGTCGACATCGGCTTTTGCAACGCGGCGCCGGCGCAGGCCGGACCGGCGTGCCGACTTCAACCGCGCTTCGGCTTCCCTCGACGAATACCGCTCGTCGACCAGAACGACCTGCAGCCGATAGCGCCGTGCGACTTCGGTTGCGAAGCCGCGTGCATCGCGAGTCTGGGCGCTGTCGGAACCATCCACGTTATACGGCAGGCCGACCACGATCAGTGCCGGCTGCCAGTCGCGCAGCAGCGCATCGATCGCTTCCCAGCGGGGTCCGGCCATGCCGACCGGTACGGCGTCGAGCGGGGCAGCCGTGCGGCTCACGGTGTCGCCGCATGCGACGCCGATGCGCCTGGACCCAAAATCAAAGGCTAGGACGACCCGCGGTCCGCCGCTTGCCGTCCCGTTGGACTTAGGCGGTCCGGAAGCAGCCGGTTTGGGCGCGGCCGGCTCAGACGGGCTCCTAGGCATTGCCGCTGATGGGGCTGATGCGCGACAACTCCACGCCCAGGAGACGTCCCGCGGCCAGCCAGCGGGATTCGAACGGCAACTCGAAAATCAAGCCGGGGTCGACCGGAGCGCTCAGCCAGGCGTTCGCCCGGATCTCGTCTTCCAGCTGTCCGCCGTCCCAGCCGGCATACCCTAAGGCGACGATGGCTTCTTCGGGCCCCTTGCCGAGGGCCATGGCCGCCAATATGTCCCGCGACGTCGTGACATGGATGATGTCGGATACCTTGAGCGTCGAGTCCCATTCGCCGCCGGCCCGGTGCACGACGAAGCCGCGATCGGTCTGCATCGGGCCGCCGCGCAATACCTGGCGTTCCCGCAAGGGTCCCGTGGCGAGCTCGATTTCCAGCTGCTCGAAAATTTCGCCCATCCGCATGGGCAAGGGTTTATTGAGGATCAGTCCGAGTGCGCCGCGCGAACTGTGATCGCAGACCAGCGCAACGGTCTGCGCAAAGTTAGGATCGCCCATCGCGGGCATGGCGATCAGCAACTGATTGGTCAGGTAACCCGATTCGCTAATGGTTCGGCTCCGAATAAAAGACGCCGGTGCCTTGCGAAGCGCCGCCCAGGAACTGCCATTCGTACGCGATGCGTATTTCATCGTGTTTGACGGTCAACTCGCCCGGAAACGGATCAAAAGGCGCGGCGAGCTTCAGAATTCTCATGGCGGCCTCGTCGATTTCCGCGTGCCCGCTGCTGCGTCGAATGACGGTTTCCAGGAGTCTGCCGTCGGAACCGATGGTCACTTCGATCACCGGGGTGCCGGACAGCTTCTGACGCCGCGCGACCTCGGGGAAATTCATCGTGCCCACGCGCTCGATCTTGCGGCGCCAGTTGTCCAGGTAAACGGCTACATCGGATTCCCGCGTGTCCGCGGCGATCCAGAGCTGCTGCATGGCCTCGCCGCGCATGCGCAGCTCGACTCCGTCGCTGTTGGATGTCATGGCGAGGTCAGGCCGCTTCTCGAGCAGCAGGGGCAGCTGGGACGGCACCGAAGCGGCCGTGGGCGATGCGAAATACAAAATCTTTTGCGCCGGCATGTGCGTTGCGACGAGTTCCTCATCCCCCGCGTCGGTGCCGGCCTGAACAGCCGCCAGTCCATCGCCGCTGGGGATGCCCGGCCGCTCGACCGGCATCAGGGATGACTTCGGAATCAAGGCGCGCTCGCGTTTCAAGGTGTTGCCGGATCCTTTCTGAGTGCGTTCGGAAAGGTACGGCGCGTTCGGGTTCTTCGCCACGGTCGGCGCTTGATCGTTGACCAGGACGACCTCCAAGGCCGGCGTCCCGTCGCCGTCCGCCTTGCTGCCCGGTGAACTGAATGTCACGCCCAGTATCACGATCCCATGGAACAACGCCGCCAAAAAGCACGTCGTCAGCATGCGGTCATTCGCGGGCGGCAGCCCGGCCCGAAACACCTCGCCGGCTTGATACATGTCGGAAGTCACGCTGCGCTCAAATTCCTGTGGATGGCATCCACCAGCATCGCTCCAATGTCGACACCGTGCTTTTTGTTTAGTTCGCGGATGCCGGTCGGGCTGGTGACATTGATCTCCGTGACATAGTCGCCGATGACATCCAGTCCGACGAAGATCATGCCGGCTGCTTTCAGTTTGGGACCGATTTGCGCGCACAGCCACCGGTCACGCTCGTTGAGCGGGCGGCTCTCGGCCCGTGCGCCCGCGGCCAGATTGCCGCGGTTGTCGTCAGGCGTGGGTATCCGTACCAGGGCGAACGGCACCGGCTCCCCGTCCACCAGAATGACCCGGCAGTCGCCGGCAGTCGTGATCTCCGGCAGGTAGCGCTGCACGATGGCGTACCGGCTGCCGTATTCGGTCAACGTTTCGAACACCACATTGCGGTTCTTGTCGCCCTGCTCCAGAACGAATATCGAGCGCCCTCCCATACCATACAAGGGCTTGCACACGGCTTTGCCGTGTTCCCGCAGGAATTCGCTCATGTCGTGCATGTCGCGGGTGATGAGGGTGGGCGCACAGCACTCGGGAAACCAGGCCGTGTAGACCTTCTCGTTCATGTCCCGCAGACCCTGCGGCCGGTTGCACACCAACGCGCCTTGGGTCCCGGCACGATCCAGAATGTACGTGGTGTAGATGTACTCCGTATCGAAAGGCGGATCCTTGCGCATCAGAATCACGTCGAATTCACCCAGTCTGGCGTCTCGGGTCTCGCCTCGCACAAACCATGTTCCGGGATCGTCAAACACTTGCAGCGGCGCCAGACGCCCCCAGGCGATGCCGTCGCGCAGCCAAAGGTGCTTCTGTTCCGCATAAAAGAGCTGCCAGCCGCGCGCCTGTGCCGCCAGGAGTATGGCCAATGTGCTGTCCTTGGCGGGCTTGATGGCTTCAATGGGGTCCATGACCACGACGAGTCGGACTCGGGAAGACATGCTCATTCCTTCTTAAGCCTCTTGAGAAAACTGTGAACTACGCCACCGTTGTTTGCTCCAGCTTACCGCGAAATGTCGACCCCGTACCGTGGCTTGCAGGGCCCGGATATGTTAAAAAGCCACAAGATTCCAGTACCTACGGACGCGTAGCCTTTTGTCCCCCAAGGTCAGATTCGTGGAGAGCGTGATCATCAACGGTAAGCCGAAACTCACGGGACTCAAAGTTCTCGTGATCGACGACAGCAAGACCATCCGGCGGACCGCCGAAACCCTTCTGACCAAGGAGGGCTGCGAAGTGTTCACTGCCGTCGATGGTTTCGACGCGCTTTCCAAGATCGCCGACCATCAACCGGATATCGTGTTCGTGGACATCATGATGCCGCGCCTCGATGGCTACCAGACCTGTTCGCTGATCAAGCACAACAAGGTGTTCAGGCAAATCCCGGTCATCATGTTGTCGAGCAAGGACGGATTGTTCGATCGAGCCCGCGGGCGCATCGTAGGCTCTGAGCACTATTTGACGAAGCCGTTCACCAAAGACGAGCTGCTGGGCGCGATCGAAGCTCACGTCGGCAAATGACGGAGAACACCAGAATGGCATTGATTCTCATCGTCGACGACTCCCCCACCGAGGTATTCGTCATGCAGAAGGCTCTCGAGAAGCATGGCTTCAAGACCGCCGCCGCGGAGAACGGTGAAGAGGGAGTCCGCAAGGCGAAGGCCATGAAGCCTGATCTCATCTTCATGGATATCGTCATGCCGGGCGTCAACGGCTATCAAGCCACGCGCATGCTCATCAACGATCCGGAAACCAGTTTGATTCCGATCATCATGGTCACCACCAAGGGACAGGAGACGGATCGGGTATGGGGCCTGCGCCAGGGTGCGGTGGATTATCTGGTCAAGCCCGTGTCGGCGCAGGCCTTGGTCGAGAAGGCACAGGCCGCGCTGGCCGTATGACGAACACGATGAGCGGGAGCGACTTGAGCTTGCGCAGCTTGCGCGACCGTCCGTTCGAACTGCTCAAGGAACTGGAAAAACGCAGCCGCGCCGTGACGGCGAGCAGCGTTCCGGACGCAAGCGCCGGCCGCGAATGGGTGGGTGTGGCGTTTCGCATGGGCGGCGAGACCTTCCTGGTGGCCCGCGAGGAAACCCGCGAGGTGTTGGGCTACCCTGCGGTGGTCACGCGCATCCCGGGCGCCAAGAGCTGGGTCAAGGGGTTGGCGAACGTTCGCGGACAATTGCTGCCGATGCTGGATCTGCGGCAATTTCTGGGCAGCGGAGCGACCGCCTCCGGCCGCAATACCCGTGTCGTCGTCGTCAACCATCGGGAAATTCCGGCGGGACTCATGGTGGACGAGGTGCTGGGTTTTCGGCGTTTCGCGGAAAGCGAGTTCAACGCCGAAGCGCCGCCGACAGTGATCCGTTGCGATAGTTATCTTGCCGGTGCCTTTCGCCGCGGCGGCGAGGTCTGGCCGGTCTTGAGTTTGAAGAGTTTGGTCGAGAGCCAGAGCTTTTTACAGGCCGCAAGCTGAAAGTTCACGTAAGACTACAGATGATCACGCGAAACGATACAGGTTCTAGGGTGAATTTCTTGCCCGTGCTGGCGGCGCTCATCGTGCTGTGCTTGGCCGGCGCGGCCGCGCTGACACTGCTCATGCATGATACCGCCCCGGTCACCGCACCTTCCGAACAGCTGTCCCTCGTGGTGCAGCGCATTCCGTTCGAGGCGCAAAATGCGCTGCGGGGCGAGGCGAGCGCTTTCGATGCGCTCGCCAAGAGCGTGGCGCGCCTGAAGACCTTGCGCGGCGCCGTGCCGGACAGGGGAGCGGGTAACGGAGCCGGTGACGCGGCCGCGTGGAGCAAGCTGTCGGATGCCGTGAAAGCGGTCGGTGACGCTCGAGCCGCCGTGGAAAGTATTCAGGCGTCGAATCAAGAGGCTCGTGAATTGGCGCCGAAGCTGCTGTCGGAGCTGGGCGATCTTGCCAGTGCGGTCGGGGTGCAAAAGCTCGAGGGAATGAGCCGGTATCTGGAGCGCTTCGAGCTCATGGTGCAGCGCATTCAACAAGATTTGAACGGTCTCGCGGTTGGCGTGAGCGATGCCGCTCCGACCGCGCAACGCCTCGCCGATAGTTTGGAGTTCCTGAATCAGGTAATACGCGGTTTGTCCGGCGAGGAATCCGGCCTTGCTCTGACGCGGGTCAGCGGCGCGGAAGCCGAGCAACGCTTGAAAGCCGTGGTTGCCCGGAATCAGCAATATGGGAGCAGTGTGCGCAAGGCGATCGGTGCCGCCGAAGCGCTCTCCAAGGCACAGACGGCGGCTCGCGCTCTGCCCGCCGTGGCCGGTGGCCTCGCGGCCGAACGGGGCGATGGTTCAGCGACCCGAGCCGATTCCGGCGCGGGTTACAAGATCTGGATCCTGCTGTTGTTGGGGCTTGCCGCCGCGTTGCTCGGCGCGCTCTCCTGGACCCATTTGAAAACGGTCAACGTACGGCGCACCAGCGAGCAGAGAGTGCGCGAGAACGAACGCAATCAAGAAGCCATCATGCGATTGCTCGATGAATTGTCGAGTCTCGCGGACGGCGACCTGACGGTGCAGGCGACCGTGACGGAGGATATTACCGGGGCGATCGCCGATTCGATCAACTATGCCATCGAGGCTTTGCGCGAACTCGTCACGACGATCAACGACAGCGCCATTCAATTGGACGGGGCCGCCAAGCAGACTCAGGCCGCCGCCGCGCATATGGCCAAGGCCAGCAGCGCGCAGTCTCGGCAGATCTCCGCCGCCAGCGAGTCCATGGCGGACATGGCGGCCTCCATCGAGGAGGTGTCGGGTAATTCGGAGCGCTGCTCGGATGTCGCGAGACACTCGGTAGACATCGCCCACAAGGGCGGCGATGCCGTGCGCCGGACGATCGACGGGATGAATGCGATTCGCGAGACCATCCAGGAGACCAGCAAGCGCATCAAGCGCTTGGGCGAAAGTTCCCAGGAGATCGGCAACATCGTGGAACTGATCAACGACATCGCCGAGCAGACCAACATTTTGGCGCTCAATGCCTCGATTCAGGCCTCGATGGCCGGCGAAGCGGGCCGCGGTTTCGCGGTGGTGGCGGATGAAGTGCAACGATTGGCGGAGCGCGCCGCGAACGCCACCAAGCAGATCGAGGTGCTGGTGCGCACCATCCAGACGGATACCAACGAGGCGGTCGTCTCCATGGAGCGCAGCACCACCGATGTGGTCGGCGGCGCATTGCTGGCGGAGAACGCCGGCGCGGCGCTCGAGGAGATCGAGCAGGTGTCCAATCAGATCGCGAGCTTGGTGCAGAACATCTCGGCCAGCGCGCGGCAGCAAGCCGCCGCGTCCGGGAACATTTCGAAAAACATGCAAGTGGTGCGCGAAATATCGACGCAGACCGCCGAAGGCTCGACGGCGACATCCACGTCGATCGCCAAACTGGCGGCGTTGTCGGCGCAACTGCGCAAGTCCGTGGCTGGATTCCGTCTACCGGACTACGCCGGCCGAACGACCACCGTCGGCAGCACGTCTTCACGGTTGCCGGCCTTGAAGCAGCCCGCGAACAGCCCGGCCTTGAAGCCGCCCGCGAACGGTGGCACCGCAGTCAGCCCCGCCGGCGCCACGAGCGCGACTAGCAGCACTGGCGGCAGTAGCAGCAGCAGCGCCAGCAGTACCGGCAGCAGCACCAGCGGCAATTCCGGGAAAATGCGCAAGGCCAGCGGCTTCGGCGCTTGAAGCTCACGGCGATTCCGGCATGACCGATATCAGTTCCCAAACCCTGCACATTGTCGCCAAAGAACTCGCGGCGACTTTGAACGACGCGCGCGCGTCGCTGGAAGCTTACGCAGAACGCTCGGACCAGCGAGCCCTGCTCGAGAAGTGCGCCGACCAACTGCATTCCGCCCATGGGGTACTGCGTTTGGTCGAGGTCTACGGCGCGGCGCTGCTCGCCGAGGAAATGGAGCATGTCACCCGCTACTTGCTGAGTTCGGACAACGACCAGAAGCGTCAGGTCGACGGTCTCGACGCGTTGATGCGGGCCATGGTGCAGTTGCCGACCTACCTCGAGAGAGTGTTGTCGGGCGGCCGGGATTTGGCCTTGGTGCTGCTGCCCCTGCTCAACGATCTGCGCTCCGTGCGCGGCAGTCCCTTGTTGTCCGAGGGAACGCTGCTGTTGCTCAATCTGAAATCCGATCAGCCGGCGCAGCCGCAATCGCCGCGCACCGACGAGCAGTCGATTTCAGTGGCGCAGTGGGCCAGGCGCCTGCGCCCGCGCTTTCAAATCGGCCTCCTGGGATACATCCGGGGCGAGCGCACCGTGCAGAATCTGGAGATTCTGGCGAAGGTGGCCGAAAAACTCGAACAGGTCGCCACGACCCAACCCGTATTTCAATTGTGGTGGGTCGTGGGCGCCATCCTCGAAGCGGTTCGTGCCAACGGCCTGGAAGGCAGTGCGACGCTGAAGCGGTTGCTGGGTCAGGCGGATCGGCAAATCAAGACGCTGTACGAGCTCGGCGAGGGCCGCTACTGCGAGGATCCGCCGGTCGATCTCTTGAACAACCTGCTGTACTACGTTGCCCGGGCGTCCACGTCCGGCGGCCGCATCGCCGCGGTGCGAGCTTCGTTCAAGCTCTCGGAGCTGTTGCCGGTCGACGACTCGATCGAACACGAGCGTGAAAGTCTGTCGGCGCCCAGCGTCAAATTGATGCGCACGGTTGCCGCCGCCATCAAGGAAGATCTTTCCAAGGTCAAGGATGTTCTCGATATATTCGTGCGCCGCGGCGGCGGCCACAGCGATGAGCTCGTGCCTCAGCTCGAGCTGCTGAAGAAGATCAGCGACACCCTCGGGGTGCTCGGGCTCGGGGAGTTGCGGCAGCGCGTCCAGCAGGAGATTTCCGAGCTGTCCGACATCGTCACCGACGGCAAGACTCCGCCCGACGAATCGCTGATCAAAGTGGCCGGGGTGTTGTTGTCGGTCGAAGACAGCCTCGACGATCAGCTGGTACGCCTGATATTGCCCGCGGCATCCGATGGCACAGCCCCGGATTTGCCGGCCGATCATGATCTCGAATTCAGACTGGTGAGCGAGGCGGTGCTGCGCGAGTGCATCGTCAACCTGGCGCGCATCAAGGAGGCCGTTTCCCTTGCCGTGCAGAACGCCGGCGACTCCCCGCCGCAAGGCCTCGACAACGTGCCGCAGTTGCTGCGGGGCATCACCGCCGGTCTGTTGATGCTGGGCAAGGGCCGGGCGGTGGAATTGATGGACGCGATCGGCACGCATGTGCGCAAGCTGATCGAGCCCGGGGCGCCTGCGCCGGACGCCGTGCGATTGGAGCGGGTGGCCGATGCCATCGTCAGCATCGAGTACTACATGGAAACGCTGCAGAGCGGGCGTAACGATCCCTGGTACATGCTGGACAACGCCGAGATGTGCATCAAGACGCTGGCGGACGAAGCACCGCTGCGCGTCCCGAATATCGGCATCTCGACCGGCGACGCGGCCAGGACGGTCAAGCTCGACCCTGCTGCCGAGACGATCGCCTTGGAACGCACCAAACGCGCTCACGCGGCAACCCATCCCTTGATCGCAGTGCCCGAGCCCGAGCCGGTCGACCCGCAATTCGTCGAACTGTTCATCGAAGAAGCCAAGGAAGAAATTGCGTCGATTCAACGCAGCTTCCCGCAATGGGACCAAAATCCAATGGATTTGGAGTCGTTGTCCCTGATGCGCCGCAGTTTTCATACGTTGAAGGGCAGCGGACGCATGGTCGGCGCCCGGTCGATCGCCGAATTCGGCTGGTCGATCGAGAATTTGCTGAATCGGATCATCGACAAGACCCTGTCCCGCACGCCCGGCATGATGGCGCTGCTGCGGAACGCGGTCGCCGCCCTTCCGCCATTGGTGGAGCAGTTGGAAACGGGGCGGCACAATTCGGTACCGATCGAGGCGCTGATGAGCCGCGCCTTCGCCTACGCCGACGGCCGCGAAGCGGACCAGGGCACCGTCACCTTGACGGAGGACCGCGCGGCTGCCACGGCGACTTCGGCGTCGATCTCGATCGCTGCCGCTCCGGCGCCCGCCGCCGCCGCGCCGCCTGCACCCGCCGCTGCGGCCCCGATCGCCGCCGCACCGCCGGTGATGGATCCCGTGCTGCATGACATTTACAGCAAGGAGACGTCGAGCCATCTGAGCGAGATCCGCGAATACTTGCGCAAGCGCACGGGCCAGCCGGCGCCGCACGATTTGCCGGAGTCCGTGTATCGCGCCATCCATACCTTGAGCGGCAGCTCGAAGATGGCCGAGGCGCGGCACGGCATCCGCATCACCGAGCCCCTGAATCAGGTCATGCGCAAGGTCTTCGACAGCGGTCATGGGTTGTCGGATCGTGGGCTTGCGACTCTGGCGGACGCGGTCAGCGCGATCGACAACGTGGTATCGCACATCAACGAATCGACGGCATTTTTCTCGGAACAGCCCTCGCTGCTCGCGCGGCTGCACGACATCGAAGCCGAACTCGACGCCGCGATTGCCCGCGAGGCCATCGACACGAGCGCGTCGGCCATGGTCCCCGCATTGGCGGCGGTTCCGGAGGAGCCCGCTGCGTCGCCGCCGGCGGAGGAGTTCGATCACGAAATCGCCAACATCTACAGCGAAGAAGCGACCGAATTGCTGGAGGCCGCTGAAAGCTCGCTGACCGCCTGGAATCGCGACCGCAAGGACAAACAACGAGTCGCGGAACTGCAGCGTCAATTGCATACCCTCAAAGGCGGCGCCCGAATGGCGGGCATCAGCGCCATGGGCGACTTGAGTCATGAACTCGAGACCTTGGTGCTGCAGATCGACGGCGGCTCCGTGGCCGGCGACGACCATGCCCACGCGGTCATGCAGGCCAGTCTCGACGAACTCGCGAGCATGCGCGATTTGGTGAGCAACGGCACTGTGCCGGTGGGTGCGACGGCGCTGATCGCGCAAATCCGCGATTTGGCGAATCCTTCGCGAATTCCGGGCGTCGCCGCGCCGGCCGTTTCGGCCGGGGTGCCAACGGCCGCGGCGCCGGCGGCTGCGATGCCGACGCCCGTGGCGCCGATCGCCGCCGCACCGGTTTCTGCGCCGCCGGTGACCCTGGTGCCGGCGCCCCCGGCGCCGGTGGCTGCAGCGGCGACCGCGGCCGCAGCCGACTTGGCAGAATCCGTCGATGCGCGCCGCTCCCTCTCGGTTTCGCAGCCTGCCTCCACTGCCGCGAGCGAGGAGTCGATCGCGAGTCTCGAGCTCAGCAGCGCTCCGGTGTTGCCGGGACGCGAGAGCGCCCCGGTGGAACGGGTGGAAATGGCGCGCGTCGATGCGGATCTGCTCGACACCATGCTCAACAATGCCGGAGAGGTGAGCATATTCCGGGCGCGCATCGATCAACAAGTCAACTCGATCGACTTCAACCTGGCGGAGCTGGCGCGCACGGTGACGCGCCTCAAAGAGCAGTTGCGCGGCCTCGAGATGGAGACCGAAGCGCAGGTCCTCAACCGGCATCAGGATGCGGAGCCCCGGCGCAGCGACTTCGATCCTCTCGAGCTGGACCGATATTCCGCCCTACAGCAGTATTCGCGCGCGCTCGCCGAGACCTCGGGTGACGTGGCCAGCATCCAGGGGCTCCTCGAGACATTGACTCGCGAAGCGCAGAATTTGCTCACCCAGCAGTCGCGCGTCATCACCGAGCTGCAGAATGGCTTGATGCGGACGCGCATGGTGCCCTTCCAGCGGCATGTGCAGCGGCTCACGCGCCTCGTGCGTCAAGCGGCGAACGACACCGGCAAGCGTGCGGAACTGGTCGTTCAAGGCGCTGCCGCGGAACTCGATCGGCAGATGCTGGAGCGCATGGTCCCTCCGCTCGAGCACATGTTGCGCAACGCGGTGGTGCACGGCATCGAGACCCCGGAACGCCGTACGGCGGCCGGCAAGCCGGACGTTGGCCGCATCTCGATCAGCTTGGAGCGCGACGGAGCGGAGGTCGTGATCGTGGTCGCCGACGACGGCGCCGGCATCAGCGTCAAGCTGATTCGCGAGAAGGCGGTCGCCCTGGGGCTCACCGACAGCCACGCAAAACTCACCGATGAAGAATCCTTACAGCTCATTTTGGAGCCCGGATTCAGCACCGCCGGCCATCTGACGCAAGCTGCGGGGCGCGGAGTCGGCATGGACGTGGTCGCCACCGAAGTCAAAAGGCTCGGCGGCGGTCTGTTCATCGATACGACCCACGGCAAGGGTTCACGCTTTACGATTCGCCTGCCCTTCACCCTGGCCATCAGCCAGGCCTTGATCGTGCGCGTCGCCGAGGAAGCCTACGCGTTGCCCCTGGCGACCGTGGAAGGCGTGGTGCGTCTGCCGAGAAACATCGTTGCCAGGCATCTGGGCAAAGACGCGCCGCTGTTCGAGTACGGCGGCCAGAAGTACCGATTCCAGCAGCTGGGCTCGTTCGTGGGGCTGGGCGCCACGCGTCTGCCCGAATCGGAGGTGTCGATCTCGGTGGTGCTGATCCGCGCGGGCGAGCATTCCACCGCCCTGGTCACGGATGAATTGGTGGGCAGCCGGGAAATCGTCGTGAAATCATTGGGACCGCAGATTTCCGGCATCCGCGGCATCGCCGGCGCCACGATCCTGGGCGACGGCCGCATCGTGATCATTCTCGACATGGGCTCTCTGGTGCGGTCCGAATGGCGCGCGCGCCCGACGGAGACGGTGGTTCTCGATCAGCGCGACCGGCGCACATTCGCGCTGGTGGTCGACGACTCCATCACGGTGCGCCGCGTGACGCAGCGGCTGCTCGAGCGCAACGGCATGCGGGTGCTGACGGCCAAGGACGGCGTGGACGCCGTGTCGCTGCTGCAAGAACATCTGCCGGACGTCATATTGCTCGATATCGAAATGCCGCGAATGGACGGCTACGGCGAATGGACGGCTACGAAGTGGCCGCCCACGTCCGCAACGATCCGCGCCTCAAGGATATTCCGATCGTGATGATCACCTCGAGGGTCAGTGAAAAGCATCGAGCGCGCGCCATCGAGCTCGGCGTCGACGACTATCTGGGCAAGCCGTACCAGGAAAGCCAGCTGCTCGATGCCATCGAGCCCCTCGTCAACCGCCGCAGCGCCATAGCGAGATAGATTCCATGTCCGATTTGCGCGATGAGCTGTACAGCTTGCTGGTGCCGCTGACCGGGGAGAGGTTGATCGTGCCGCGCGCCTGCGTCGCCGAGGTCATCGGCTATCAAGCGCCGGCCGAAATGACCAATGCACCGCCATGGTACTTGGGTGTCGTGAGCTGGAGCGGGCGAAGCGTGCCGGTGGTGTCTTTCGAAGGCGCGTTCGGTCAGACGCTGCCGACGGTCTCGAGCCGCACCCGAATCGTCGTCTTTCACGCATCCGGCGGCACGCTGCAATCCGGCTACTTCGGCATGCTGACCCAGGGGTTTCCGCAGCTCGTGCGCGTCAACGCCGAAGTGCTGCGGCCCGATCCCTCGCGCAGCTTCTCCGAGCGCTCACCCGTCATCTGTCAGGTGCGCATGGTGAACGAAACGCCGCTGATCCCGGATTTGCAGCGCCTGGAGCAGATGATCGCCGAGGAGACCTCGGTGATGCCTACCTGATCGTTCGGCCGAAGCCGCCCCGTGGCGGGCGCCATGCGGCGCCCGCTCATCGCTGTCGCTCAATCGTCGTCGGATCGGCCGGGAACGGGGGTAATCGTTCCGAATACACCATGAGTCTCACCGGCGGGCCCGGACGTGAAATAGAGCGTGTCGGAACTCGACGTTTTCCCGCCGCCGAGGGTCAAGGTCCACAATCCGTCGATCACCAGTGGCTTGCCATTGGCGCCTTCCAGTTCATCGATGAAACGGCCGTTCTCGTCGAATACGTTGATCTTGCCGTTACCGAAGTTGCCGACGAGGATGTCGCCGCT
>WNFL01050467.1_pt2 | contig 36073 bp, 25 predicted proteins | sample 5400361 | NCBI WGS metagenome assembly WNFL01 (sample SAMN13153351, study PRJNA577476) | soil metagenome | isolation source: 40 cm soil on Douglas fir-dominated hillslope | place: USA:California | collected 2013-09-17
CCCGCCCCTACGGTTGGATTCAAAGTATCCATATCATTCAAAATAATAATTCCATGTACATGATTAGGCATAATAACGAATATGCCCAATTCGACATTTAAATAATGTTTAGGGAGATCATCCCATGTTTTTTGAACGATGTTTCCTGCCTTGTTCAGTATTATTTCTCCGCGCTCGATTTCTCCAAACAAACATTCCCGGTTATATGTCACAATCGTGATGTAATACCCGCCAGGTCTTGTGTAATCGTATCCCGGCAGGCGGATCGAGCGGCGATGGTGTTTCTGAGGATCGAATTTGGTGGAAGCCATGATCGTAATCAAACAAAAATTAGTTGTCGTTGATAGTGTTGTTGTCACCGATGACGATATTTCCGTTTACGTCGCCGCCCACATTAATCGAGACGTAGCGCTGATAGCTGCGCTGGCTGGCAGCCGGGCTCACCTGGCGGATCGCGCTCTCCGCTGGGGCGGGTTCGGACGCGTCGAAGCTGCCCGCCGCACTCGCGCCGCGATAGAGCGCCACCGGGAACGGGCCGACGCCTTTGAGTACGGTCAATTCCGGCTCCTGGGTTTGTCCCAGGGCCTCGGCGGCTTCTTTGGCCGCATAATAGACATGTTCATACAATCCAAACGCTCCGATGTAACCTTTGTTATTGGGCGCATCGCCTTTCAACCCGTTCACGACCGCCTGGGTAAAGATACTCAGGCTGCCCTTTCCGATCCAGGATTGCTGCTCGGGGCGGCAGGCGGTGATGGTGATGCGCCCCTCGCCCGTGGAGAGCAGCGCGTCGCTCAGCTTTTGGGGCGGTGGTTCACTGCTGAATGCGACTGGCTCGTCGCTGCCAAAACTGGGCGAGAGTTCGCCGGAGTGACAGGCGTTGATGATCAACAACATGCGTTTGGCTTTGACGCGGCGCAGTTTGTCGAGTAAATCCGCTTCGCTCACTCCCGTGCCGGCTTTGACCTGTTTTCCCTGCAGTTGGCTGTCGTAGGTCGTCAGGTAATAATTGCCATCCGTGCCGTACACGCCGTGCCCGACGAAAAACAGGAACAGCGTGCTTTCGGCGTCCAGCTTGCCTGCCAGCCCGTCCAGCGCTTTCAGTACGGCCGCGCGCGTGGCGCTCTCATTGCGCAGCAGCGTGATTTGCTTTGCGGGGTAGCCGCAGCGCGCCGGGTCCTGCAGCGTGGCTGCCACGGCCTCGGCATCCGTAGCGCCGATGGGGACGTTGTACTGTGACATATGCTGGTATTTGCCAACACCGACGATGAGCGCGTATCCGTGGGTAAAGGGCATGCTGGGACTCTCCTTGGTAACTACAAAATCATTCTTGCTTCTCTAGTTTTGCCTGTGCCAGATTTTGTAGATTGCCGATGCCCGCCGCAAACATTGTCACCTGGATCTGCCTACGGGTCAGCTTCATCATTCCGGCGGCCTTCTCACTTGAGACCGCCGCGGCCTTCAGGAAGTTGCCGGCCATGCCGCCCAGGGTCGCGCCCAGGGCAACACACTTGGCGATGTCGAGCCCATCCTTGATTCCGCCTGAAGCAAAGACGATCATGCCGGGCACGGCCCGTTGCACAACCCGGATCGACTCGGCGGTGGGGATGCCCCAGCCAACGAAAGTGGCTGCCAGCTCGCGCGTGAACTCATCCGGTGCGCGGTGCATCTCCACCTGTGACCAGCTCGTCCCCCCCGCGCCGGCCACGTCGATGGCCGCAACGCCACACTCGGCCAGGATTTTTGCCGTTCGCTCAGAAATTCCCCAACCAACTTCTTTTACAATCACGGGCACTCCTAACTTTTTACTTATTTCTTCGATCTTCCTGGCCAGCCCCTTCCAGTTGGTATCTCCACCGGCCTGTACGGCCTCCTGGAGGGGATTCAGATGCAAAACGAGCGCATCTGCCCCAATCATCTCCACGGCCCGGCGACAGTGCTCCAGGCCATAGCCGTAGTTCAACTGCACGGCGCCCAGATTTGCGAACAACAGGATATCCGGCGCAACCTTGCGGATCTGGAACGTGATTGCCTTTTCGGGGTCTTCGATCGCGGCGCGCTGGCTGCCGACGCCCATGGCGACGCCCGCTGCCTGCGCGGCTTCGGCCAGGCGCAGGTTGATCGTCTGCGCTTCCACCGTTCCACCGGTCATGGACGAGACCAGGATGGGCGCCTGTAGTTTTTTGCCGAACAGGCTCAGGCTGGTATCGACTTCGTCCAGGTTCAGTTCGGGCAAAGCTTCGTGGACGAAGTGCAATTTCTCGAGCCCGGTCGTCAAGGCGGAGCGGACATCCTGTTCGAGGTTGATTTTGATATGGTCTGCTTTTCGCTGATCGATCGGCGCAACTTTTGGCATATGTCCGTGTTCCTGTGTAAAGGATTAAGCATGTGGTAGAATTGCCCCTGCGAACCTGATCCAACTCTACAGGAGAATATTATGGCTGATACGTATTCTGAAATCAAGGCAATCATTGTCGATCTGCTGGGCGCGGATGAAGGCAAGATCACGATGGAAGCCCGTTTCCGCGAGGAACTCGAAGCTGATTCGCTCGACCTGGTCGAACTGATCATGGCTTTCGAAGACAAGTTCGGCGCGGAAATCTCCGACGAAGATGCCCAGAAGATCACCACCGTGGGCGAGGCCGTCCGCTACATCGACAGCCACAAATAAGTAATCCCTGCAATGATTATACAGTAGAGCCGCCTCGTTCAGGCGGCTCTGTCTGTTTTAATATCATATGGCCCTGGCGTCGGTGGTTGATACATATTGGTGCTTGATTTTCCTCTAATTCTGGGTAATATTTATTTTGAGTTTTGGGTTGGTTTGGGAGAGGAGATGAGATTATGAGACTCCGATCAATGTACAGACTGTTGGTTGCGCTGCTCGTGGTTTCCCTGTCCTGTAATTTCCTGACGCAGAAGCTGCCAGCCTCGGCCGGCTCGGGGGATTTCTCTGCCAAGCCGAGCTCAGCAGTGAGCGTTCACCTGGAATGGAAAGCCATCGCCGGCGCCTCCGCGTACCTGCTTGAAGCCCGTTATGGCGGGAACTTTTTCCCGGTTGGCAGCCTGGCAGGCGACCAGACCAGTTACGATCACTTCGTCGTGCCGGGCAGCACGAGCCTGACGTACCGTCTGAGTGCGGTCACGAGAACGGACCAGCAACAGGTTGGGACTGCCGATGTGCACATGCCGGAACTGAAGCCCGATCCCCTGACGGTGGAAGTGCAGCCGCAAACGCCGACCACATTTCAGATCCCGACGATTGACCCGAATCATCCGGAAAACTTTGACCCATTCGCACTGCTAAAATCCATCCAGGCCAGCCAGGATATCGGGCCTGAGGGAGGAACAGTCAACCTAACTGACTCGAACCAAACGCTCTATACACTTAGCGTCCCGCCGGGTGCGCTGGACCAAACCGTATCCGTTGGCCTGACCGCGATTGGGGCCGTCAAGGGCTCGCCGTTGAGCGGCGGGCTGTTGGGGGCCGTGCAGGTGACCCCTCGTATCCCGTTCAACCTGCCCCTGACCCTGACGATCAGGCTGCCGGATGCCAAGCCCATCCCCGCGGCGCCCTTGACCGTCGGGTTTTCCATCGCGGGTTTCTCGAATGAGTTTTTTCTCTATCCGGCCAAATCGGACAACGGGTCGAGTTTCACGATGAGCGTCGATTGGGGCGATACATTCGGGGTAGGCGCAGCCACGCTGCAAGACGTCCAGGGACAGGCCAAGCAGATTCCGACAGATGCGGCTGCACAGATGGCCCAACTGATTGTGGCGCTGCGCGCCTCGAACTCCGACTCTGGAGCCGATACTGATGAGCTCATCTATGACCAGCTGATCGAGGGAATTTTGCAGCGCATTGACCAAATTGTTGTCCTGAATTCCTCCACCATCCAGGCGAGCGATGGGGTTTACCCGATCCGGGCGTCGTTCGGAGTGAATCCGAACAAGCCTGGGCAAAAGACCCGGGCCGCGAATCAATTGGCTCAAGCGATCGAATTCGCCTACCAGACTTGGGAATATGGCGGGGGCGGAATGACAGCTAGCTTGCTGGCGGTGCGCACACGATTGGTTGCAGCCATCAAGGCTTTTGTAAAAAAGACCGAGAAGGCCTGCCTGACGCCGGATGCCCTGTACGTTGAGTATGTGATGAATAAAATGGAATCTGCGCGAACGAACAAGAACGCTTCGGCCGGCCACGATTTCTGGGCCTGGCTGGCTGAAGCGTATGGGGATACCCAAGACCTGGCGCGCTGCACGTTCGAGCTGGAAATCAGCTCCACAATCGTTAGCACGACCCCCGAATTCACGGTCACCGCCGTCGTACGTACGAAGAAGCCGATCTCATTGCAGATCACCTATCGCGATGACGGGATCATTCTCTGGGGCGATGGTGACCTGGTATACGATTCGTATACTGCCAAAACGCGCGCCTGTGCAAATATCTCCGTCAGTCCTCTGCCGAAGGTATCGCTGCAGCCCCAACTTCAGGCCGTCTTCGATGAAAGCGGAGATATGCTCACGGACTTTTTGCTTTCGCGCTTCGACGTGCGCGATGATGCGGGAGCGCAGACTCTGAAAGGTTGTGGTGGCAGCCAGCCCCTGCCAGGCTACGTTGGGTTATGGGGCGACGAATTCACCCAGCTGCGTGTCCCCGCGGATGGGGTGGTCAAGGGCTGGAAGGCGGATAACGGTTTTGCCGCCGGCGCGCCGAACGTGTTCAGGCGCGCCTTCCCGAATCACCCGGCTCCATTTATTGGCGGAACCGTCACCGAAAATACCACCTTTACATTGAGCGTCGATTTCGCAAACAAGTAGGGGCACGATAGATCGTGCCCCTACTTGTTATTTCAACAAAGACGGAATTTCTTCCGGGTGCTTGGCGACTTTCACGCCGGCCGCTTCGAGCGCCTTGATCTTCGATTCGGCAGTGCCTTCGCTGCCTTCCACGATGGCGCCGGCGTGGCCCATGCGTTTGCCGGGAGGCGCGGTCTGCCCGGCGATGAAGCCGGCCACCGGTTTGGTCATTTTCGTGGCGATGAACTCGGCCGCCTTTTCCTCGTCCGAGCCGCCGATCTCACCGATCAGGACGACCTTGTCGGTCTGGGGATCGTCTTCGAACATTTGCAGCACATCGATAAAGCTGGTGCCGTTGACCGGATCGCCGCCGATACCGACGGTGGTACTGGAACCCATGCCTGTCTGCTTCAATGCATAAAGGACTTCATAAGTCAGCGTGCCCGAACGTGAGACCAGGCCGACGTTACCGGGGATGGCGATGTTGCCGGGGATGATCCCCACTTTGGACTCGCCGGGCGTCAGCAGGCCGGGGCAGTTGGGACCGAGCAGGCGTACGCCCTTCTGGTCGATGTAGTTGCGCACACGCATCATATCGCTGACGGGAATGCCTTCGGTGATGCATACGATAAAGGGGATGCCTGCATCCGCCGCTTCGAAGATCGCATCTGCGGCAAAGCGCGCCGGGACGAAAATGCAGGTCGTATTGGCGCCGGTGGCCTGCACGGCCAATTTGACCGAGTCGAAGACCGGGATCTTCTCGTCCACCCATTCGCCGCCTTTACCGGGCGTGACACCTCCCAGCAGGTTGGTGCCATAAGCCACCATCTGGCGCGTATGGAAAAGGCCTTCGTTGCCGGTTATGCCCTGAATGATCAGGCGCGTATTTTTATTGATCAGGATGCTCATGGGTCAGTCTCCCCTCGCAGCCGCGACGGCTTTTTTGGCCGCATCGGCCAGGGTTTCGGCGGTGATCAGGCTGGCGTTGGCCAGGATCTGGCGGCCTTCTTCGGCGTTGGTACCCACCAGGCGCACAACCATGGGTATCTTGGGCTTGACTTCAGCGATGGCGGTCAGGATGCCGCGGGCCACCTCGTCACAGCGGGTGATGCCCCCAAAGATATTGAGCAGGATCGCTTTTACGTTCGGGTCAGCCAGGATGATGCGCAGCGCGGCGACGACTTTCTCCGCGCCAGCGCCGCCGCCGATATCCAGAAAGTTGGCCGGCTCGCCGCCGAAGTATTTCAGGATGTCCATGGAGGCCATGGCCAGCCCGGCGCCGTTGACCATGCAGCCGATGTTTCCGTCCAGCTTGATGAAGGTCAGGCCATACTTGCGCGCTTCCACTTCGGAGGGCGCGTCTTCGTCCGTGTCGCGCATTTCAGACAGGTCTGGGTGACGGAAGAGCGCGTTGTCGTCGATCAGCATCTTGCCGTCCAGCGCCACGAGACGTTTATCGTGGCTGATGATCAACGGGTTGATCTCGGCCAGCGTGGCGTCGTTACTGTCGTAGCATTCCCACAGGCCTTTCAGGATCTCGTTGAAGGATTTCCAGTATTCACGCGGCAGGTCGATGCCCGCGGCAATATCGCGAGTCTGGTAGTCCTTGATTCCCACCAGCGGGTTGATATGCACCCGGATGATTTTTTCGGGGTTGGTCTTGGCCACTTCTTCGATATCGATGCCCCCGGCAGCGGAGGCGATGATTACGGGCGCCTTTGCAGCCCGGTCGTTCGTAATACCAAGATAGATTTCCTGGTCGATTGCGGCGGCTTCATCCACCAGGATCTTGCGCACCGGTAAGCCCTTGATCTCCATTGCCAGGATTTGGGCCGCAAGCTGTTCGGCTTCATCGGCGTCCTTGGCAACGCGGATGCCGCCGGCCTTGCCTCGCCCGCCGACCAGCACCTGCGACTTGATGACAACCCGGCCGCCCAGTTCGTCGGCGATGTGCCTTGCCTCGCCGGCGGTCGTTGCAACCCGCCCCTTTGGAATTGGGATCCCATAACGCGAAAATATTTGCTTCGATTGATATTCGTGGAGTTTCATGCGGGTTGGTTCTCCGTAATTGAGGTAGTAAGGGCACGGTTGGTGATCGAATAGCGTTCTCTGCGTACACCTGCACTTGCAGCGCAGTTGCCGAAACCCGCCGTGCCCTTACCCCGGTTTTGCCAAGGGCTGATTATACCACTGCGACCCAAAATAAATTCCCGGTTCCTTTTAAGGAAACCGGGAATTTGGCTTTATTCCAGACACGAAATTTACTTCGCCGGGACGGTGAAGCGCAGCACACGGTTGTTGCTTGCGTCTGAGACCCAGATCTGTCCCTGGGCATCTGCCGTGATGCCGGACGAAAGCCCGAACGACGAAGCGTCCGTTCCGTAAGCGCCCCAGGTCTGGACGAACTGCCCGTCGGAGGTGAATTCGAGCACGCGGTAGCCTTCCGGATCGGTCACAAAGACGTGACCGTTGGGCGCGATGGTGATGTAAGGCTTGTTGTCCAGAGACTGGCTCTTCCAGCCGTTAATCGGCCATTGCCTGAGCGGGGTGAAAGTCTTGCCGTCCGCTGCCGGGCTGAAGACTTGCACGCGCTGGTTCCAGGTATCAGTGACATACACGTTACCCTGCGCGTCGAGTTTGACGTCGACAGGCTCGCTGAACTGGCCAACGTCAAAGCCTTCCGAGCCGAACTGCGTCAGGATTTTGCCATCCATATCGAAGATCACGATGCGCTTGTTGCCCGTGTCGGCCACATACACATGCCCGTTGGCGTCTACGCTGATGCCGCGCGGACCGTACAGGGCGCTCTGGTTATTGGCATCAGACTGGCCAAAGGTGCCCCAGGCTTTCACAAAAGTGCCGTTCGCATCGAACTTCTGGATGCGGTGATTCCACGTATCGCTTACGTATACAGAACCATCCGGGCCAACAGCTACGCCCCACGGTTCATTCAATGTTCCGCCAGGTGCCTGCTCTAAGCCTTGCTCGACTGAGACAGCACCATCATATTTGATTTCGGCGAAGGTGCCCCAGGCCTTGATCACCTGCCCATCCGCGCCGAAGTGTTCGATGCGGTGGTTGCGCGAGTCGGCCACGTAGAACGTCCCATCTGGCGCAAAAGCGATTCCGCGCGGCGCGTTGAATTGCCCGGGATTGGCTCCCGCGCCGCCGACGATCAGATCCGCCGCCAGCGTGATGGTGCTTTTTTCGTACGGGTCGGGTACAGGTGCAACCGGCGCTGCCCCGTACTTCCAGACCAGTTGGCCCACATCTTTGCGGATGTACAGGCGCATGCGGTCGGCCGGGTCCCAGCTTTCCAGCTTGGTGCCCTGGCTGCCGGTGACCTCGGCATATTTGGTGTAATCGCGGTTGAGCCAGATATTGAAAATCGCCTCACGCATTTGCGGGTTGCCGATGGCATTGCACAAACGTGAAAAGTCCTGGCTCTTGACGAGTTGGAAAACGCTCAAAACGCCTGTGCAGGGGTAATCCTCCGGCAAGGGCTGAGTCGCATCGCGGTCAGAAGTCAGGTTGAAATAATCCTGGTTTGGCCAGACCATGCGGATGTAATCGTAGCGATAGTATTTATCGCCTATGATCGGCTCGATCTTGGTGAAATTGTTGTCGCCCACGATAATGGCCGGGACTTCGCGTAAATCCACTCCGGGAGAGCCGCCATAAAATTTCGCATTCTTGAAATCGCGCATATACCAGGAGAGCGGCCAGGAAGTATCATCGTCGTAGGCCACGACGATGGCATGGTCGTCGCCGGTGGTTTTATTGGAGAGATCGGTCACCTGGCGTAGAACGTCTTTCACTCCCGTAAATCCATGGGCATAGACCAGGTATTCCATGCCAGTGTCGTACAGAACATAATTGGCGCGGATCGATGTGCGGATGGTCTGAACGGCCAGAATGCCGAAAAAGATCAACATAACCACAGTCGTCATCTGCCTGAAGGACCAACCCTTTAGAAGGACATATAAGCCCCAGGCGCTGGCCACTGCGCCGGCCAGGGATACGATAAAGGTCGAGGTTGCCTGGAGTTGGGCCAGCTCCTTTCCGGCAAAGGGACGCGGGTCGCTCAGCAGCGAAATGAAGACAACGATAGTGCTGATTGTAAAGACGGCCAGCAATGCGATCACCAGGAGCGCTTTGCGCTCACGCAAATCGGCCCAGTCGACGCTGTCAATGAGCTGTCCAATGGCCCAGCCGCCCCACAATACCATGGGCAGCGCCATGTGGACGGTAAGCCAGGGCATTTTTTCGCCGGCCAGGGTAAACGCGACAATGCTCCAGAATGTCCACCAGCCCAGCAGGCTGGTCATGTTGATCTGGTTTTGTCGTTCCTGTAAAACTTCGGGGCTGGCGTTTTCCGGCTTTTTGATGTGGCGCAGGCTGAAGTACAAGGCGAGCAGGGATGCAATCGCAGGCAGAAACTCGTAAATCGGTATCTGGATCAGAAGATAGTAATACCAGGGCTGTGAGCCGCGCGCCACTCCCTGCTGCCCGAGCCAGTAGCCCAGCGAACCGATGATGCCGGTGAAGAATCCTGCGCCATTGGTGAACAGGGAGGTATAGAAAAGGACGTAAACGGCATAAAACAGCAGCGCTGCCTTCCACCAGACATGCTTGTTCCACAAGAAGCCGAGCGAGGCGGCTATTGCCATGAAAAGAAGGAGAATCCCGCCCATCCAGATAAGAGAGGGGGTTTGGAAGGATTGCAGATCCTGTTCTCCGGTCGGGATGGCAATATCGATATGGGCGTATGTCTGAAGGAAATTCATCAAAAAGGCCGAACTCATCGGCAGCACCAGTGTGCCGATCAGGATCATCAGGTCGAAAGAGCGTTCCTGGCGGATCTTTTCCCATCCGTAACCGCGGAGAAGGAAGAAAAGCGCCGCTCCCAACCCGATTACTCCTATGGCCTCCATCACAATCAACAAGGGTTGGGTAGCGGGCGGCAGTGCAAGCGGCGGAGCGGCCCCGTCGGGTAACGCGGGCGCGGACATCTGTGCCGCGTCGAGGGCCGCAGCTGCGCTGGCGGATCTGGCCACGAACACCGTCAGGAAAATGAACACGATAGTAACGCCCGCGCTGATGATGAAGCCGCGGTAGTCGAATTCGTTATCCTCCCACGGCGTGAGCGCAATGCGGGCGATGAAATAGATTGCCAGATAACCAAATGCTATCAATGCGTAAATAAACGCCGTTTCCTTCGTCAGGAAATGGATGACAAGTGCTCCGGTAATCAGGTAGATATATTTGGTCTTGCCCGTCTCCAGATAGCGCAGGATGCTGTAGAGCATGATGAACAGTGAAACGCCCACGTACGGGTCTTCACGGGTATAACGCCCGTAAAAGAGCAGGAAAGGCGAGATCAGTGCCAGGGCTCCGGCTACCAGCGCTCCGGTGCGGCCCAGATAGCGCCGCCACTGCCAGACTGCCGCCACTGTTAGAATACTAAAAATAGCAGCCGGCACGCGGGCCGTAAAATCACTTGCGCCAAAGATGAAATACGTCAGTGCGATCAAATGGAACTGGAGCGGCCCGTGCATCATCGGGTTATGCTGGTAGCCCTGACCCCTGGAGAAAAGCCAGGAGTAATACGTATGCAGGCTCTCGTCGTGGCTCATCACGCGCTCGCCCAGATTGTAGAAGCGACTGATGATGGCCAGGAGGATAACGCCTGCAAATAATAGCACTTCCACGGTCAGCCAGGGCAGGGCCGGGATGGGGGTTTTGTCAAGCCAGGCGATGCCCTGAGCTTGTCGAAGGGTGATGGGTTTTTCGTTGCCTGTCGAGGGTTGATCGTTGCTCATTGTTTTCTCTCTCCGAAAAAAAAGATGCGTGACTTATACTTCAATCTTGATGTTCTGACAAGTTTTGGATGGCGTTTGCGAGCGGTTATCCGGTAGGCGATGGATTAACGGCCCCGTTCTGGGGCACAATGGTGTTCGTCACCGCGGGAATTGTGCTCGTACCTGTGGGGGTAAGGTCGCATAGTGGGATGATCAGTTCGGTATTCGTATCCAGTTTGTCGGTTGCCAGCCTGTTGTACGTCATGATGGCCTCCCTTGGAACTGCATACATGGCGGCAATGCCGTCAAGCGTATCATTCTCCTGAACGGTATAAACAGCTTTTTCGCAATCTCGAACGCTCAATTCTATGGAAGTATTCCGGTATGTGGGCGTGGGGGTACGCCCGGAGAGTTGCGGCGTGAGTGACGTCATGGCGCCCGGGTTCAGCGCAATTTGCTGCGGGGCGATCATCCTGACCGCCATGACGAATACAAATGCCAGCATTGGTACAACAGCAAACCTGCCAATGGTTCCCGAGATTTTGTTCTGAAGTGCAATCCTTTTGGAACGCTCTTTGATCGCCCGGATTGGCAGGGGAGTATTCTGTATATTCCACTGCTGGCGCATTACGCGGCGCAGGCCGTCTTGCAGCTCATTAAGGTTTTGAGCATAAGCACGGCATTCATTGCACTCGGCGAGATGGATGTGAATGGCGCCTTGCTCTTCAGGCAGCAATGTTTTATTGGCAGCAGCCTGTAAAAGCGCGCGAGCTTTTTGGTGGGTTATATTTGCCATGCTTTACGCTCCAGTAAACTCGGATTGCTTCTCGAGTTCGATCCGCAATCGTTCACGTCCGGTATGCAGGCGCGAGTGGACGGTCCCTTCGCTAATGTCCAATATTTCGGCGATCTCTGCCGACGTCAGATCGTGAAAATAACGCAGCACGATCGGGATGCGCTGTTTTTCGCCTAATTTTTTCAGCGCTTTCCATAAGGCGGCGTCTTTCTCATTCTGGATGGCGGTTTCTTCCGGCGACGGCGCCTTTTGGATCTGGACCCGGAAGATCGCTTGCAGGGTGTTGTTCAGCCGTTCGATTGTTTTGCGCTTCCGCAGGCGGTTGCGGCTGATGTTCAACGCGATGGTATACAGCCAGGCCTTGAAGGTTGAATGATGCTGATAAGATTCCAGCGCTGCCAGGGCGGCGATGAATGTATCCTGGGCGACTTCATTCGCTTCGACCGGGTCGTTCAACACCGAGAGCGCCAGCCGGAAAACGCCGCTCTGGTGCTGGGAAATCAACCGCTCGATGGCGGCTTCTTCCCCTGCGATGCAAGCGGATATGGCCTGGATGGAGACGTTGGTGTCCATGAGATGGTTTCTATGAGTTAAACACGTGCCGCATGGAAAACCTTCATTTTTTGCCAGCCCAAAATCCGTTCCGTTGATCCAGTGTTCATGTTACCCGGCACGCGAGGCAAGCTGGCCGCACCCGGCCTGGATGTCGATCCCGCGGCGGATACGGATGGTGCAGGGGATGCCGTGCTGCTCGAGCACGCGCTTGAAGGCAGCGCCGCGCTCACGCGTGGTGGCTTTACCGGCGTAGCCTGTGGTCGGGTTGAGCGGGATGGCATTGACGTGGCAGAGCAGTCCTTTCAGTCGTTTCGCAAGTTTTTCGGCCTGCTCCGGCGTGTCGTTAACGCCGTTGATCAAGGCCCATTCGAAGGTAATGCGCCGCCCGGTGGCTTCAACGTAATCCCGGCAAGCCTGGAGCAGCTCGTCGATCGGATATTTTTTATTGACCGGCAACATCCCGACCCGCAGCGTATCCTCGGCAGCGTGCAGTGAGACCGCCAGGTTAACCTGGCGTTTTTCGTCCGCGAAGCGCCGGATCATCGGCACCAGGCCAACCGTCGAAACGGTGAAACGCCGCGCGCCGAAGTTGTAGCCTTCCGGGTCGTTGAGGCGGTCGATGGCGGCCATGCTGTTGTCGTAGTTGTGGAACGGTTCGCCCATGCCCATCAGCACCACGTTGGTGACGTGGTCATCCTGCTCGTGCAGCAGCCGGGCATAGTACAACACCTGGGCCACGATCTCGCCGCTCGAAAGATGGCGGCCGAAGCCCATCTGCCCGGTGGCACAAAAGGTACAACCCATGGCGCAGCCGACTTGTGTCGAGATGCATAATGTGCGCCGGCGGTCGTATTTCATCAAGACCGCTTCGATTTGTTTTCCATCGGGGAGCTGGAAGAGGGTCTTGCGCGTCTGCCCGTCGGATGAATCGAGCTTGAGCGTAGGTGTAAGAATCTCAAAGTTTACTGATTCACTTAGCTTTGTGCGCAAGGAAATGGGTAGATTGGAAAATTGGTCCGGAGAATTCCAGAAGTTCTTATACAGCCCGGTCCAGACCTGCTTGGCGCGGAAAGCGGGCTCGCCCCAGGAGGCAAGCAGGTCGGTCAGCGCGGGCAGGTTAAGGTCGTAAATTAGCGGTTGAGTGTTTGCCATAAGAGCTGCGTTTCTTAGATGCCAACCAGCGCGGATAAACTGGCGGCGATGATATCAATTCTTGGTGCCCACCCTTCAGCCTGTTCCCGCGTGCTCACCCCGCTCAGCACCAGCGCGCAGGGTGCGCCGAAAGCCTGCCCGGCGGCGATGTCGGTATCGAGCCGGTCGCCGACCACCAGCGTTTCATGCTTGCGCAGGCCCAGGCGTTCGAGCGCCAGTTCGAAGATGAAGGGATAGGGCTTCCCGGCGTAGATCGGCTCGACCTGTGTGGCGGTGACGATCACCGAGATCCACGCGCCCGCCCCGGGGATTTCGCCGCGCGGGGTGGGGAAGGTCTTATCGGGGTTGGTTGCGTAGAAAGGTTTCCCGGCGCGCACCAGCAAGGTCGCTTCGCGCATCTTTTCGAAACTGACCTGGCGGTCCAGGCCCATCACCACCAGCTGGGCGTCTGGCGCATCTTCCACAGAGAGCGGCTGGAAGTTTTTCTCGCGCAGCGCCTCCGTCAGGCCCTGTTCGCCGATGGCGAAGAGCGGCCCTCCGTGCGGGAATCTCTGCTCGAGCAGGTGCGCCACGCACAAGGAAGAAGTGACCGTCTGCCACGCTTCGCTCCCGACCCCATACCCGGCCAGGCGTTCGACGTATTGTTGTGGTGAGCGCGTGCCGTTGTTGGTGGCGAAGACCACCTTAAGTCCGAGTTGGGCGATGCGCGCGAAAATGGCCGGCAGGTCGCCGATAGGCGAGTCGGCTTTCCAGAGCACGCCGTCCATGTCCAGGATCAGGCCTTTGATGTTGGGGGGGATCAGGGTCATTGGATAGAGAGAAGAGAATAGAGAATAGAGAGAAGAGCATAGATTAGGGAATGCAGGGGATTATAACGGAGAAAAAGGCAGGGATGGCGTTTCGCCATCCCTGCCTTCTCATTTCTCGTTTCTACTCTCTACATCACTTCTTTTCCGGCGATTGCAGCACCTGGTCAACCAGACCATAGGTCACAGCCTGCTGTGAGTCCAGGTAGTAATCGCGGTCGAGGTCGCGCACAATCACGTCCAGCGGTTGGCCAGTGTGCTTCGACATGATCTCGTTCAGCAGAGATTTCAAACGCATGATCTGCTTGGCCTGGATTTCGATATCCGTGGCCTGCCCTTGCGCGCCGCCCAGCGGCTGGTGCATGTGGATGGTGGCGTTCGGCAGGGCATAGCGGCGGCCTTTCGTCCCGGCGGTGAGCAGCACGGTGCCGAAGGAAGCCGTCACGCCGACGGCCACGGTGCTGATCGGGTTGGGGATCATCTGCATGGTGTCATAGATTGCCAGGCCGGCGTAGATCTGCCCGCCGGGTGAATTGATGTACATCTGGATTTCTTTTTCGGGGTCTTCGTGGGTGAGGAATAATAGCTGTGCCACGATCACGTTCGCTACCTGGTCGTCGATGCCGGTACCCAGGAAAATGATGCGCTCCTTGAGCAGCAACGAGTAGATGTCGTAGGCGCGTTCACCGCGGCCGGATGTTTCGACTACCATGGGAATGACGTTTTTGAAGTCAGGGATCATAATTAGCTCCTATTAGAGTCGCTGTGATGGAACTATTTTACACGCTATGTGTTGGAATTTCATTAATGGCCTATCACAGGCATGTAAGCGTTACTCCGACTTCTTTTTCTTTGCCGTGGCCGGTTTGGCTGCGGCGGCAGGCGCCTTTTTAGCTTTACCTGCACTTGCGCTTGCGGCTTTTCCGTCCGGCTTCTTCGCAGCCGGTTTCTTGGCAGCCGCCTTTTTCTTGGCCGGGGCAGCTTCACCTTCTTCGCCCGTGGCGATGGACTTCATCTTGTCCAGCACACGGCGGGTCAGCAGGCGGTTGGCCGAATCCATCGCCACTGCATCGATCATTTCACGTGTGGGGCGTGTGCCGCCCTTGGTGCGCTTGCTGAATTCAGGGTCCGTCATCGCCAGCGTGGCCCAGGCATTGTTGAATTCCTGCTCGAGCGCCTGCTCATCGACCTCGATCTTTTCCGCACGGGCGACCTCATCCATCACCAGGCCGCGTTCCAGGCGGCGCTGCGCCACCGGCCTGGCCTGTTCTTCGATGAACTGCTCGCGCGTGGTATTGATCATCTTGTAGTACGCATCCATATTTTCGATGCCCTGCGATTTCAGGCGGGTCTCCACGTCTTCAAGGACGTGTGCCATTTCGTGCTCGAGCACCTGCGGCGGATACTTGATCGTCGCGCCGGCCTTGATCTGGCCGATCAGTTCTTCGAAGTATTTGTCATCATATTCGGCGCGCGATTCGGCGTCCAGGTTTTCGCGCATGCGCGCATGCAGTTCATCCACGGTCTGCCCGAGGCCGCTCTTCGTGGCGAACTCGTCGTCCAGTTCCGGCATGTTGACGCCGCGCACGGTCTTGACCTTTACCTTGAACTTGACGTTCTGGCCCTGAAGGACTTCGTCGCTGTGGCCTTTTTCGAACTTGTGCGAAAATTCGGTCTCTTCGCCGGGTTTCACGCCGATCAGTTTCTTCGAGAAGCCGGGGAAAGGCCACTCATCGTCCTTGTGCTCTTTGCGTACCAGGGCAGCGTAGCCGTTGCGTTCCACGAGCGGGGCATCGCTTTCGCCGGCCTTGGCCTTTACAGCGGTCACATCCACCAGTACGAAATCGCCTTCCTGGGCGGCGCGCTCCACCGTCTCGGTGGTGCTGTACATGCGGCGCAGGTCGGCAATCGCATCGTTGAGTTTGTCGTCATCGGGGGCCGTCCATTCATAGGGCAGGCGCACCGACCTGTACTCACCCAGTTCCACGGTCGGGGCAAGCGGGACGGTGAAAACGAATTTGGGCGGGTCCATGCTCTCGATATTTTCGAGCTGGCCCTGCCCGGCAGGTTTGATATCGGTTTCCTTGATGGCCTGCGGGTAAATGTCATCGACCAGGATTTCCACGGCTTCTTCGGTGATGACCGCATCGCCGTACAAACGCCGGACGACATCGTAGGGCGCCTTGCCGGGACGGAACCCGGGGATCTTGGCGCGGTCAGAGATTTTACGCGCTGCGCGATGACGGGCGCCTTCCAGACGTTCAGCGTCGACTTCCACAACCATGGTTATCTGATGGTCTTCACGAGGATGAGTTTCGATCTTCAAAGCAAAATTCCTTCCTTCGGTATTATTCCGGTAATAAAGTGGGGACGGAGGGACTTGAACCCTCACGCCTTTCGGCACTTGATCCTAAGTCAAGCCCGTCTGCCAATTCCGGCACGTCCCCGGAATGCGTGCAGCATTGAATTCAAGCCCCGGGATTATAAAGCCTGCGAGAGGAGCCGTCAATTCGGAAATTTGATCTTCGGGCATGAGTTCGGACAATTACTGCATCAGTCAGCTTTTTCCACACGCGTACCTGCGTTGAGCCGAAGGCCCCCTGGAGCCAACGGCCCCCTGTGGGTGGGCGGTGCAGGCAGTTTTCGCAGATTACGCCTGGTAAATTCGTAGTTGATAAATTAGTGCATAGCTGGATATGGGCCTCCAAGATGGGGTATAATCGCCGCGCTCTCCTCACCCTAATCACGAATCTACTCATCACAAATCCACTAACTCCATGTCACGTATCATCAACCCAGACTCCGCCGGAAAAGAACGCACGCAGCTAACGAAAGGTATCGTCCTGGCCATTCGAGAACTGGCCAGGCAGACTGATCCCGGGCCTGAATCCCGCGATATGGCCGCCTTCATCGCCCTGGCGCTGGCTGTTATCGCCGGTTCGATCGACGTCTCAGTGGCTGCCTGGGAAAAACGAGGCTACTGGGTCAAGGCCGATAAATTCCGTATGGAATGGTTATGGGCCGGCCAGTACGCTGATAAAATGCGCGCTGCAGTCCTGGCCGAGGATTGGGCCACAGTGGTGCTGGTCATGACCCAGACTGCCCAAAAGCTGGCCAAAGTCAACGTCCCGGCCGGCCATCGGCTCGGACGGCCCTGGGTGGGGGCGTGGAAAGAGTTGAACGCTAAATAAAGAAATGCAGACAGGCGGCCCAACGGGCCGCCTGTCTGTCAAAGTATTCCCCAGAACTGCTTTGAGATTATGGGCTGGTGCAGGGAGTGACGGCGGTGTGCCCGAAAGCCTGGTGATTGGGGCTGTCGATATAGATGCCCATCCAATTATCATGGCCCACCCAAAATGAACCGAGCGACCATTGCGCCGAAACGGTCTGGCTTCCTGCGGCTGCAAATGTTAAAGTGCCGCTTGTAGAATCGCCATCATCCCGAACCCAGTGATATTGCACGGTGCCCGCGCCGTTGGTGACGATCGCGGCGTTGACCTGTGGGCAATTGACGAAACCCGAACCGTTCCAGGTTGTGGTGGTGTAGTAGACGTGGATGACGGCGAATGGGCCGCCGCCGCTCCCGCTGCCCACGTGGATAACTACCGTGATCGTGATGAAGCTGACGCCGGCGGCGTTGCGCAGTTTCCAGTAGCCTGTATAGTCTCCTGCGGCGGAGGGGGCCTTCAAGTTAACGGAAATATCGATCGTGTCACCATGGTTGACGTTTCCGCTCAGGGCCAGCGAAGTGGGGCCGTTCATCGAGTTGCCGCTGGCAAAGGCCAGGGTATAGGACGAAGTCCATGAACACGCGCCGATATTTTTTAGCCGCCAGGTCTTCGTGAAGGCGGCATCCGCTTCAAAAGTGGCGCCATCTGGGACGGTAACATCCGTGATGAATTGCGCCTGGTCGCAGATCTGCGTGCTGGTCGGCGTAAGAATAGGCGCAGAAGTGGTGCTGGGCGAGGGGGTAGCCGTAATGGTTCCAGCCGGTGGCGTGGGCGTGTCGGTCACGCTTGCGGCCGAGGCGGCCTGGGTCAGTGCTGCGCCGGTCAACTGGGCTTCGACGGTTTGCGCGGCAGCAGTGAAAGCGGCGTTTGGCCCCGAGGCCCCCGGGGTAGTACTTTCCGGTAAATTGCATGCCAGCACAGCAATAATGAGTGTGGCAAGCGGAAAATAAAAGCGTTTATTTAACATTCTTCTCCTTATGAACTGATCGTTGAAAGTTTAATAAATTGTGGGTGTTTGGTCGCGTTATTTTTATCGCTTCAAAGTATAAGGCGGCGTATTCATATAATACGCCGCCTTATACTATTTTGTGCCAGTAAGTTTTACGGACTGTGATACGAGACGATGAATTTGATGTTGCCCAGGCGAACCATATCGGCGATGCCGTTGCTGTTGGTTGCGTGTTCGTTGAACTGCAGGCGGAACCGGATGCGCGAATTGCCCAGGTAGCTCTGGAACAGGGCTACCAGGTCGTTCCCGCCGGCGGAAATTATGCTCAACTCGCCGGCGCTGCACCAGCGCCCAAAGGCGCCCAGGGGAGTCCCGCTCACGAAATCGCCCGCATCGACCGAACCGTAGTTCTGTTCATACATACGCAGGCAGCCCAACCCGCCGAACGGGTCGCCGAGCATGTCGTAATCTGTGAAGTTGAACTTGACTGTTGAAACCGTGACGCCGGTCGGAATGCCTGAGATATCGAAACTGGCGAAGGCTTGCGAACTGGCATTGCTTTCGATATCGCCAACATTTACAACGCCCAGGGCGACTCCATCCGAGCGGACCGAGCCGCTCTGGCCCGCGACGAGCGGAACATCCACCGTGGCGGCAATTGCTGCGGGAGGCAGGGTTGCGGTTGCTGTCGGCGTCGGTTCGATGGCTTTGATCTGCACCCAGAAAGAGCCGGTGCTGAGCCCAAAGAGTACGCCGCCCGGATCCCGGAAACGCCAGAAGCCTTTATAGGTACCATGTGTACCCGGAGCGACCAGGTTGACCGAAACATCCACGGTTGCACCGGGCGGGACACTTCCGCCGGTCAGGGGCTGGGATGCCGGCCCGCTCATCTGGTCGCCATGGTCGAAGACCAGTTGATAGCCGGAAGTCCAGGTACAGGTACCGATATTTTTGAAGCGCCAGGTCTTGGTAAATGCCTGGCCGGTCAGCACTTCCGTATCGTCGGGATAGGTCACATCGTTGACGAAAGAGGCCAGGTTACATGGCAGGGGCGTGTTTGTCGCCGGTAGCGGTGTGGTTGATGGAGAGGGTGTAAGCGTGCTCGTCGCCGTAGGCTGGTTGGCCGCCAGGGTATTGGTCGCTGTTCCGGGCGCGCCCGGGGTCTGTGCTGCACCGGTTAACTGGGCAGCGACGGTCTGGGCGGCGGCAGTAAAGGCTGCTCCCTGGCCCTGGTTCTGGGCGTTGGGCAGGTTGCAGGCTAGTGCGGCAAGCAACAATGCTGAAATGGAAAAAGACAGGCGTTTCATTGATTTTCTCCTCATGAATTGTTATTCTAAAAAAGTGTAACAAATTAGGACAGGGTGGTCAATGAGAAGATTGTGTGATTAAGGAAGAAAGATTTCCGCAGCAGCGCTGCTGCGGAAATCTTTCTTGAGAGCAGGATTTTATCGTGATGTAGCGGCCGGGGGACGCGGGGGTTTCTCGACTTTCGTTGCCGGTTTTGTTTCCGTGCCATCCGCAAAACGACTGGAAACCAACAGGTAAATAATGAAACTCTGTGTAGCCCTTTCAAGCCCCCTTCTGTGCGGATATCTTTCGTTGGTTTTGGTGCCCTGTTTCGCCTGGGGCTGATCGACAATTTCCATCACACGCAACAAACGGGGTTTGGGTGGCAGCATGGTCTTCCTTTCTTTTGCTGAGACCGGACAATGATTTCTTACGTCAATTTTTATCATGTGCTGTTCGTTGAAGATATTTCAATCGTGTGACAGAAGGCTTTCAGAAGCATAACGGTCTGGCCACAGGCATTATTTTGGTGCCAGCGTTGAAGCATAGGCCAAACCGACTTGAATCCAGTTCGCCAGGGCCGCCTCGGTAGTAAGGCTTTCGGGCTGGACCAGAATCCAGCCTTTCATCGGGCGTCTGCTGGACAGGTCAAAGATCCGTGTGTGCGGCCGGCCCAGGGCCTCTTCCGTCTGCCCGGGGTCAAGGCGCACCAGCAATTCTTGTTTATATACCCCGCAGCACATATTTCCGTTCAGTAGAAATGCCAGGCCGCCGAACATCTTTTTCTCGCTCAAGCCTTGCTGCTGGCCGAGCTGCTGGCGAATGCGCCCGGCGAGTTCAGTATCGAAAGCCATGATCTTCCTCCCGGTGGTCAAGAATGCTTTTTTAGAACAGGGTCAATTGAGTGACGGCGCGCCTGCCGTCCAGCAGCACAAAAGGCGCGGCACGCTCGGCAATGATGCCCAGTTTCTTGAGCGTAGAGAGATCGCGCAGTGTTCCCGTCCGGCGCGCTTTCAGGATTGCGTCGGCTCCCCGCGGACCGATGCCGGGGACGCGCACCAACTGGACATATTCCGCTTTATTGATCTCGAGCGGGCGCTGAGTCAGATGGGTCTGCGCCCAGGCCAGCTTGGGGTCTTCAGGCAGCGGTAAATTCCCATCGCCGCTGAAGGGGAGTTCTTCCAGGCCAAACCCGTAATCGCGCAGCAGGAAGGATGCCTGATATAAGCGCTGCTCACGCAGCGGATCGACCGGGGCCTTGTTTTCGAGAGGCGTATCGAGAATCGGATGAAAGGCTGAAAAATAGGCGCGCTTCAGCCCAACGCTTTTGTGCAGATACTCGGTGGTGCTGAGCAGTTCCAGGTCCGATTCATCTGCGCCGCCGGCCACAAACTGCGTGACCGTGGAGGGCCAGCGTTTGTTCCAGGCTTTGGTGGGCGGCGTGGAGCGGCGGATCTCGTCCACCCATTTGAGCGGCTGGAGCAGTTCTTCCAAAAAGACTTTGTGCGGGGCCAGGCGCGCCAGCCGTTCGCTGTTGGGCGCTTCCAGGTTGACCGAGACGCGGTCCGAGAGCTGCATGGCGCGCTCCACCTGGGCCTTTTCGGCGCCGGGCATAATTTTGAGATGGATATAGCCGCGAAAACCGAGTTTGTGGCGCAGGATATCGGCCGTATCGAGCAATTTATCCTGGGTGCGTATCCCGCCGCCGGCGATCCCCGAACTCAGGAAGATGCCTTCGACTGCGCCTTTGCGCGCCAGTTCGAAAAAGAGATTGGCAAATTCCTGGGGTTTGAAGGTGGCCCGCCGGAAATTCCGCCCGGCACGGAATGGGCAGTAATAGCAATCCCGCTCGCAGGCGGAGGAGAGCAGGGTTTTGAGCAGCTTGATTTTCTGCCCGTTGGGCAGTTGGGCCGGATGGACGAACAGGTGATCGCTTTTATCGTGCCGGACACTGTCCTGCGGAATAAAATTGCCTGGCGGGACTTTATCCCCTAAAGGAATGGAATTCCCCTGTGGGACATAGCAGCCGGGCTTGTGTTCGCTATCCGGCTCGAAGCTCATTTGGTCCGAGAGGAATTTCAGTTGGGAGAGTACATCCATGCGCTCATTATAGAATATACGTTCTACAATGTCAACCATTGTTTTTATCGAGAGCCGGTTGTCAGGGTCGGTCTGTATGCTTTCTTCCCGCCTGCGCCTCACGGTGATCTTAAAGTCAGCGTTCTTATACCAAAACCCCTAAATCGAACCGCCAAGCCGCGAAGAACGCGAAGTTTTCGAGGGTTTCTCCCCGGCACTTGCGTCCGGGGCAAGTGTAGCGCGCTTCGCGCCTTCGCGGTGAAAATGCCGGATCGAAGCGTCGGAAAAAGTTGTCTGACAGGACTTTAAGAACACCCTGCCTGCGCCTGGCGTGCGTCTTGCCATCAGCGGGTGCTTCTTGTAGAATAAGGTCATCCATTATTCATTTTGATAAGGAGAGAGCATGGGAAACGAACCGTATTCTGTAGAGGGTGCTCCAGAACAGGATAACAACCTGGTCTGGTGGTTGTTGGGCGGGGCAGGTATCTTTCTGGTATGTTGCGTTGCGGCGGTGCTCGTGATCGGCGCACTCACCATCATGGGCCCATCCGTTGGCAATGTCTTCAGCCAGATCAACCAGTCGCTGGGCACGCCCGGTGCGGGCATTCCCAGCCAGACTGCGGAATCGGCCGATTATCCGCAGGCGAAAGACAATGCGCTTGGCGACTCGAACGCGCCGGTTAAGATCGTGGAATTCGGCGACTTCCAATGCCCGTACTGCGCGCATTTCTGGCGGGATACCGAGAAGCTGTTGATCAAGGATTACGTCAGCACCGGTAAAGTCTATTTTGTCTACCGCTCGTACGGGGCCTTTATCGGGCCTGAGTCGGAGCGTGCTGCCGAAGCCGCTTACTGCGCCGGCGAGCAGGGCAGGTTCTGGGAATATCACGATATCCTGTATGAAAATCAGGGCGCGGAAAACAGCGGCACTTTTGCTGACGATAAATTGCTTGCTTTCGCAGGCCCGCTCGGCCTGGATGTGGAACAATTCGGCGGCTGCCTGCGTTCCAAGAAGTATGAAAGCCGGGTGAGGCAGGATGCCAGCGACGCCAAAGCGGCGAACGTACAGGCTACGCCCACCTTTGTGCTCAACGACGACAAGCTGATCGAAGGCGCACAGCCGTACGACGTTTTTGTCCAGGCCATCGAAGCCATCCTGGCCGGGCAGTAAAGTTTCCTGTTGCGTGGAGCAGACTTGCAGCGCAGGATGGGTCTCCTGCGCTGTATTTCTTTCCTATACCCGTATTATGCGCGCCGTCTATGCCATTTCTGTACCATGACCCGCAAAAGCGGGTCTGGGAGGGATAAGTTGATGAAATCCATATTCCAAAACCTTGCTCGCGCTACGTTTCTTATTTTCGCCCTGTTCCTGGTGGGCTGTGATCTCTCCAACCCGTCGGGCCTCACACCAACGCCCGCGCCCGTTGAAACCCTTTCCGTGTCGGTGGACCGGCAGGGGCAGGCCGCTGCCGGTCCGCAGGTCGTCCAGCAGACGCCGCTCAAAGGCGAGCGCCTGTCGCTTCAGCCGCTGATCCACATCGTCTTTGACCGCGACATGGATCAGGCCAAAACCGGCGCAGCCTGGACCTTTCTCGGCCCGGATGGGAAAGCGTTGGCCGGCCAGTCCGCCTGGCTGGACGCGCGTACCTTCGAGTTCAGGCCTTCCTTGAAGTTACAGCCTTCTGCCCGGTATGTGGGTGCCTTTTCGATGGCCGCGGCAGGTGCGGATGGCAAGACTCCTGGCGAAGAGATTCGCCTGGAATTCCACAGCCTCGATGCGCTGGCCGTCGGCCAGGTCTTCCCGGCCGACAAGACCGAGGATGTGGACGTCAGCACGAACATCACCCTGATCTTCAACCGCCCGATCGTGCCGGTCAATATTGTCGAAGAACAGACCAACTTGCCGCAGCCGGTCCTGATTTCCCCGCAGGTGCCGGGGCACGGGGAATGGGTTAATTCGTCGGTGTACGTCTTCCAGCCGGATGAACTGCTGCACAGCGGCACACGTTACCAGGTGCGCGTGGCTGCCGGGCTCTCGGATACAACCGGCAACACGCTGCCGGCCGATTACAACTGGCAGTTCCAGACGCGCGCTCCGCAAATTTCCCATTACTCCCTCAAGGATGGCATCCAGGACCCGACCGGTACGATCGAAAACGTACTGCTGGACCAGGCCTTTATCGTCGATTTCGTCCAGCCAATGGAGGCTGCCAGCGTGGCCAGGGCCGTGATGCTGGTCAACCGCGAGACCGGAAAACCTTTCCCCACCAGCTTGAAATGGAATAAGGAATTTACCGAACTTGTCATCCAGCCGGTTGGAAGATATGCGATCGGCAGCTTTTATGATCTCACGCTTGCGGATTCTGCCCAGGCAAAGGGCGGCGGGACGCTGAAAGCGGGCCTGGCGATCCATTTTTCAAGCGTGCCATTGCCGCGCATCGAGAGTGTTTCTCCAAAGCCCGGCTCGGCAGATGCGGATTTTAGTCCCTGGGTCGCGATCCAGTTCGCTTCTCCGATGAATTTTGCCAGCCTGAAAGGCAAAGTCAAGATCTCGCCGCAGCCCGCCAAAGAGCCAACGCTATATTATGACCAGTATCAGTGGAGACTAAATCTCAGCGGGTTACAGCCCGCAACCGATTACGTGGTGCGTGTACTGCCGGGTGCGGTCGATATTTACGGCAATGCGATCAAAAGCGAATATCCCTTCAATTTCAAAACCGGCAACCTTTCGGCGAACGCCCAAATGCTACTGCCCTGGAATCCGCTGGTCTACCGCGAAAAGGGCGCACAGGAATTTTTCTTCAGCTATACCAACCTGAATACGGCTACTTTTTCGCTGTACCGCTTGTCGTTCGACGAGTTCAGCGCTCAAACGCAGGGCGGCGACAAGCTGCTCAATTTCAGCTCCAGCAACAAACCGGTGCGCGAGTGGCAGGCCCCCCTGCAGCCCGTAAACAACAAACGCATCCAGGTGCGGGTCGAGCTTCAGGACGACCATGGCAAACCCCTGTCACCCGGTTATTACTTCATCGGGCTCAAGGCTTCTCCGCTGTCCTATTACACCACTTTCTATCAAGGGGCCGTGTTTGTGGTCGCCACCGATAATATCACCTTCAAGACCACGCCAAACGAAGCGCTGGCCTGGGTCGTTGACCTGGAAAAAGGCCGGCCTGTGGCGAACGTGCCGGTGGCAGTCTACAACCGTAATTACACCCGGATCGGCACTACCACCACCGATAAAGATGGCCTGGCCTACCTGAAGGGGCTCATAGACCCCTACATGGTGCAACTGGATGATAAACAGCATGTGGCCGTCTCCTCCACCGACTGGGGCAGCGGTGTTTCGGCCTATGATTTTGGCCTGTGGGAAAGCTACTACAGCGGCACTACCAGCGCGCCCTTTGCCTACGTTTACACCGAAAGGCCGCTCTATCGCCCGGGGCAGGAGGTCTTCTTCAAGGGTATTGCCCGCCAGAACGACGACCTGCACTACAGCCTGCCCGATAAATCCAAAGTCTACGTGACTATCGCCAACGGTGACGAGCAGGTCTACGCCGAGTATTTGCCCTTATCGAAACTCGGCTCCTTCACCGGTACGTTCAAACTCGGGGAGGATGTGGCCCTGGGCAGTTACGATATCTCCGTGCGCTACCTGCCGGACGGCGATCCGTTCGCTTCGCTTTCTTTCCGCGTGGCCGAATACCACAAACCGGAATTCCAGGTGGCCGCTTCTGCCAGCGCCCGGAATGTGCTTGCCGGAGATAAGCTGAAGTTCGGTCTGGATGCCGGTTATTACTCCGGCGGCGGCGTGGCCGGGGCCAAGGTCGAATGGTTCCTGGAAGCCAGCCCTTACTATTTTCAACCCGCTTCGAAATACGGCCAGTTCAGTTTCATCGATTGGGACCAGGATTCGTACTGGGCCCCGCCCCCGAGCGGCGGGAACGGTACACAGGCACAGGGCCAGGATACGACCGATGCAGACGGGAAGCTGGAGATTACACAGGTGGCCAGCCTGGGTCAGAGCAAGCTCAGCCAGCAGGTCACTTTTAACGCCAACGTGACCGACGTAGCCGGGAACGTGGTCAGCGGCCAGGCGAATGTGGTCGTTCACCAGACTTCCACCTACGCCGGCATCCGCTCGCAGCATTACGTTGGCAAACAGGGCGAAGCGCAATCCTTCGACCTGGTGGCGCTGGACTGGGATTCGAGCCCGGTGCCGGGCCAGGCCCTGACGGTCGATTTTGTGGAACGGCGCTGGTTCAGCGTGCAGCAACAGGACGAGCAGGGCCAGTTGCGCTGGGTGACTTCGGTGAAAGAAATTCCCGCCGGCCGCAGTGCGCGCGTGCTGACGGACAAAGACGGCCAGGCCAGTGCCTCCTTCGTGCCGCCGGCCGGTGGGGTTTACAAAGCCACCGTCACGGTGCGCGACGCCAGGGGCCGCAGCCAGCAGGCCTCCACATACCTATGGGTCTCGAGCGACGACTATGTGTCCTGGCGCCAGACGAATGATCGCAGCTTCAGCCTGATCGCCGACAAACCTTCCTATGCCCCCGGCGATACGGCCGAGATCCTGATCGCCCAGCCTTTCCAGGGCGATGTATACGCACTCGTCACCTACGAGCGCGGGCACGTCTATAAGCAGGACGTCGTGCTGCTGAAAGGCAACAGCACGGTCTACAAACTGCCAATTACCAAGGAAATGGCCCCGATGGCCTACGTCTCGGTGGTGGTGGTCAGCGGCGCGCAGGCCTCGAAGTCACCGGACTTCAAAGTAGGCCTGACGCGCATCAACGTGGACACCAGCCAGCAGAGCCTGGACGTGAGCGTCTCGGCCGATAAAAAAGCCGCCGGGCCTGGGGATGAAGTGACCTACACGGTGCAGACCAAAGACCAGAAAGGCAACGCCGTCCCGGCCGAGATTTCGCTGGCAGTGGTCGATAAAGCTGTCCTGGCGCTGGCGCCTTCCAATTCCGGCCCGATCCTGGCAACGTTCTATCCCGAACAGGGATTGGGTGTGCGCACCTCGGTCGGGATCGTACTCAGCGCCGAGGATTACAATGCGGATTACAAGGAAAGCGTTACCGACGGTGAAAGTTCAGGCGGGGGCGGCGGCAAGGGCGAAGGCGACCTGGGCATCATCACCGTGCGCCAGGATTTCAAGGACACGGCTTACTTTACGGCCCAGGTGATGACCGGCGATGACGGCAAGGCGCAGGTCAAAGTGCAACTGCCCCAGAACCTGACCACCTGGCAGGTGGATGTGCGTGCCGTGACGGCCGACAGCCGCGTAGGCCAGACCAGCGGCGAACTGGTCAGCACCAAGCCGGTCTTCATCGAGATGCAGACGCCGCGCTTCTTTATCGCCGGTGATGCCGCCCGGGTGGGGGCAGTTGTGCACAATAACAGCGCCGACGCGTTGAAAATCAACGTTTCGCTCGAAGCGCAGGGCGTCGACCTGAGATCCGCGCCTGCCCAGGTGGTGGAAGTCCCCGCCAGGCAGCAGCTGTACGTCACCTGGGACCTGGTGGTGAAGCCGGGCGTGGAGCGCGTGGACCTTATCGCGCACGCCACCAGTGGTGCCTTTGCAGATTCCAGCAAGCCGGCGCTCGGCACGCTTTCGGGCCAGGGCCTGCCGGTCTATTCTTACAATGTGCCCGAGACGGTCGGCACGGCCGGTTTGTTGAGCGCTGAGAACTCGCAGACCGAGGCCTTCCAACTGCCCAAATCGTTGGGGATCGGCGATGCCACTCTTTCAGTAGAAATCGCCCCCTCGCTGGCGGCTTCCATGAAAGACGGCCTGACCTACCTGCAGGACTATCCCTACCTGTGTATCGAGCAGACGGTCTCGCGCATCCTGCCCAATGTGGTGGCCGCGCGCGCCCTGAAACTGGCCGCCCAGCCTGCGCTGACCCTGCAAGGACAACTGGACGCGCAGGTGAACCCGGCCTTGCAGCGCCTGTATGCCAGGCAGAATTCAGACGGCGGCTGGAACTGGTGGGATGGCCAGGCAAGCGATCCGCAGACCAGCGCGTACGTCGTGCTCGGGCTGATCGAAGCCAGGGATGCCGGCTACTCCATCTCGGAGGATGTATATGCGCGCGGCGTCGACTTCTTGAAAACGAATCAGACCGGCCCGGCCGTGAATGACCTGGCCTGGAAATACAACCGCCAGGCCTTCATCCTGTACGTGCTGGCGCGCGCCGGGGAGACGGCTTCCACGGGTTTCCTGTATGAGCATCGCGCTGGATTGAGCCTGTACGGAAAGGCCTACCTGGCCCAGGCGATCCATCTGGGCGACTCCAAAGACAAACGCACTGCCACGCTGATGTCGGACCTGAATTCGGCGGTGGTGCTCTCTGCTGCGGGCGCGCATTGGGAGGAGGGCTCCGTCGATTACTGGAACTGGAACACCGACCTGCGCACCACGGCCATCGCGCTGAACGCCTACGTCCAGATCGACCCGCACAACCTGCTCACGGCCAATGCCGTGCGCTGGCTGATGGCGCACCGCTCCGGCGGGCACTGGGCCTCCACCCAGGAGACTGCCTGGACGCTCATGGCGCTGACCAACTGGCTCTCGGCCTCACAGGAATTCGACACGTATTATCAATACGCGGTCGGCCTGAACGGCAACGGCCTCGATGCCGGTACCGCTACGAAAGATAACCTGACTGAAACGTTAAAGTTGAAGGTGGGTTTGAAAGACCTGCTGGCAGACCAGGTCAACTATCTGGTCGTCACGCGCGGCCAGGGGACCGGCAATCTGTATTACTCGGCTTACATGAGTGTCACCCTGCCGGTGGAGTCGGTCAAGCCGCTGGACCAGGGCATGATCGTTTCGCGCCAATACTTCGGCCTGAATGCGCCCAAAACGCCCATCACCCAGGCCGCCCGCGGTGACCTGGTGCGCGTGCGCCTGACGGTGGTCGTGCCTGAAGCCGTGCATTACGTGGTCATCAACGATCCCCTGCCGGCCGGATTGGAGGCGCTGGACGCTACTCTCGCCACCGATATGCAGGTGCCGGAGGTCTACACCCGCCAGGATTACGAAGCGCGCGGCTGGGGCTGGTGGTATTTCAGCCACATCGAACAGCGCGACGAGAAGGTTGTGCTGTCATCCGATTACCTGCCGGCCGGCACCTATGTGTATACCTACCTGGCGCGCGCCAGCACGGCCGGGACGTTCAAGGTCATCCCGCCCAACGCCGCCGAGTTCTACTTCCCGGATGTCGGCGGCCGCGGAGCGGGGAGTACATTTACTGTGAAGTAGGGAACTGCAAAAAATCTTTAACCACGAAGGACACGACCCCGCTGGCAAACGCGGGGCAAGCGAGCACGAAGGTTAAGAGCAAAAGGCTCTTTCTTCGTGCTCCTTTGTGTATCTTAGTGTCCTTCGCGGTTAAGGCTCTTTTTTTAATAGCTCACCTTGCGCACTTTTTGCTCCCGGAGGGGCTGTGCCCCTGCGATTTTCCTTGCCAATCACGGCGGGCACAGCCCGCCTTTGAGCATGGCTGCGTAAGGTGAGTTATTAAGGTTAGGGATTCTGCGCCACGACGGTGATCGTCACGCTTGGGCCGCTGACCGTTTCACCGGCTGCGGTCAGCCCATCCACCCGGAAGCTGTGCGCGCCGGCCGTCAGCGGCCACCAGGCCCGGTACGGCGGCCCGGAGAACGCCGCCAGCAACGTGCCATCTACGTAAATTTTTACCTGCGTGAAACCCTGCCCGGCAACGGCCTCCACGGCCAGTTGCTGGGCAGCCTGGTTAATGTCACTGGTAATGTGGTAGGTCGTGTTGGCCTGCGGAGCGATCAGCAGCAGGCCGCCCGCCGCGGCTGCGCTCTCACCGTGGGATAAATCTGCCAGCAGCGGCAGGCCCAGGCTGCGCGCCCAGGGCTGCGCCCGGGCTGGCAGGTCCAGCACGGTTGCCTGCTGGCGGCGCTCTACAGGAGTGGCATCATCTGCCAGGCTGCCGGTCAATGCGTCCAGCCAGACCTGCCGGTAGACGGTGTCGGGCTGCGCCGGCTGCGTGTCGGCGATGAACCACTCGCTATGGGTCTTCTGGCAGGCGGGTGTGGGCAGCAATCCCGATAAATCGCAGACGTCCAACTGTATCATGCCGTCCGGGCGCGGGAAGGGCAGGTCGGGGTGACCCTGCAGGATGGCGCGCATGAACTGGTTCCAGATCGGCGCGGCGCCTGTCAGGCCGTTGACGTCGCGCATGGCCTCGTAGTTGCTGTTGCCCACCCACACGCCCGCCAGCAGTTCGGGTGTATACCCGACGGTCCAGTTATCGTGGAAGTTGGTGGTCGTGCCGGTTTTGACGGCAGCCGTGCGGTCGATCTTGAGCGTGCTGTTGCGCCCGAAGCCCAGCGCGCGCGCCCGGTCGTCGCTCAATATGTCGCTGATCAGCCAGGCCACGCGCGGGTCGAAGACCTGTACCTGCGCGGCTTTTTCCTGCGTATAGAGCAGCCGGCCGTCCGCATCGTGAATTTCAAGGATGGCGTAATGCCCCGCGTACCGGCCGCCGTTGGCGAAGGCGGCATAGGCGCTGGAAAGTTCCAGCAGGCTCATCTGCCCGCCGCCCAGGGCCAGCGACAGGTCGTACTGGTCGGGCGCGTCCAGTGAAGTGATGCCAAGCTTGCGCGCCAGGTTGACCGTGTTCTCCACGCCGACTTCGTTCAGCGTAATGACCGCCGGGACGTTCAGGGACGAGGCCAGCGCCTGGCGCACCGGCACCGGTCCGTGTTCGCGGTTGTCGTAGTCCTTGGGGGTGTAGGGCGTGCCGTCGTGGGTGCTGAAGGTGGTCGAGACATCCAGAATCGCCGTGGCCGCAGTCCACGGGACAGTCCGCTGTGGGTCCAACGCCTGGGCATAGATAAACGGCTTGAAAGCGGAACCGGGCTGGCGGCGGGCCGTGGCCATATCCACCGCGCCCTGGATGGCGTTATCGAAATAGTCCGCGCTGCCCACCAGGGCCAGGATCTCGCCCGTGCGCGGGTCGAGCGCCACCAGCGCGGCATTGTTGACGTTATGGCTCAGCCCGCCGCCCACAGGCGTCTGAAAGGCCTGGATCTGGTGCGCAATCGCGGCTTCGGCCAGTTTCTGGTCGTCGAGATCGAGCGTGGTGCGCACCACCAGGCTGTGCTGCGGGTCCAACTGCCCGGCGGCGAAGAGCGCGTCGAGCTGGTCCTTTACCAGCCAGACGAAGTGCGCGGCCAGGATCGGGTAGGGCGCCGGGTTGTAGTTCAAGGGTGTAGCTTCGGCCAGCTCGCGCTCGGCGGCGCTGATGTAGCCTTCCTTTTCCATCAACCCCAGCACAATCAGCGCGCGCTGGCGGGCCAGCTCCGGGTTGGTATAGGGGTTGTAGACGCCGGGCGCCTGCGGCAGGCCGGCCAGCAGGGCACACTCGGGCAGCAGCAGGTCCGCGGCGGGCTTGTCGAAATAAGTCTGTGAGGCTGCCTGCACCCCGTAAGCCAGCCCGCCGTAATAGGTTTGGTTGAGGTATAGGCCCAGGATCTCGTCCTTCGACAGGCTGCGCGCCAGTTGCCAGGCCAGCACAGCCTCGCGCAGTTTGCGGCGCAGGCTGCGTTCGGCGCGTTCATCCTGGCTGAGCAGCAGGTTGCGCGCCACCTGCTGGGTAATGGTGCTGCCCCCGGCGATGGTTTCGCCGCCCTGCAGGTTGATCCAGAAGGCGCGCAGGATGCCTTCGATATCCACGCCCGGGTTCTGGTAGAAATGGCGGTCTTCGATGGCGATGCTGGCCTGCTTCATGCATGTAGGGATCTGATCGAACGAGACCACCGCGTGCCGCCCGGCATCGTCTCCCTGGGGCAGGATTTCATACAACAAACGGTTATTGCGATCGGTGATGCGGATGCTGGGCCGGTTGAGATTCCCCGAAAGCGAAGCTACGTTGGGCAGGTCGCCAAACGTAAAATACAGGCCTGCCAGCAGCAGGCCGGCGAGGAGTAAAGCGGCCAGGGTGATTTTCTTGCGCAGGGTCATATCGCAATCCAATTCTTTTTTTAAGATGCATAGTCTTGTAGATATAGACGCTTGTGTAGCGGCAATAGTTCGCTAAACAAGTGACAGTCACCTTGCCCACTCCGCTGCGCTGCGGGGTGCTTCGCAAAGGTGACTGTCACTTGTTTGCTCCAGGGCAGGCTGGGCCCGCCGTCATTAGCGGGAGCAGGAAAAAAGAGGAGCATCTCACTGGGCGAGAACGGCGCGATGCTCCCTTGATGGATTTATTGTTTGAACAGCGCGTCCAGATCACTGCGCAGTGTTTCGATGGCGTTGTCCACGTCGAGTCCCTGTTCCCGGGTCAGCAATTCATCAAAGCCGGCAAGGCGGTCCGTAACATCCTTCGCGTAATCATCGGAATTGGGAATATCGACATAACCGGTGGCAGCTTTCAACACTGCCCAGTTTTCGACGAAGAGGAATTTCTTGCCCAGGCCGGCGAGATAAGCCTCCTGTTGGGAATTGCGCGCGGGCATACCCTCGTAGGCATCGAGTAATTGTTTCGAAGCCGGCCCGGTCAGGTAGGTCAATACTTCGAACGCCTCGCGAGGATGCGCCGTCTGCTTCCAGATGCGGAACGTATCCGTGTCCATGCGGCCGTAGACCTGGCCCTTATAGGATGGCAGGGCGGCCAGATCCCAATTTTTGCCCGCTAGCAGCAGGCAGCAGTTATACCAGGATTGGGTGACGGCCATGGCCACATGGCCGCTGTTGAAAGCGTTGGTGTTGTTGAGCAGGTTGGTGCCGAGGGCCTCGCTGTTTGGGATGAACGGCTGTTCGCCCCACATGCCGTCGTAGTACCACTCCCAGGCCGCCTTGTACTGCACGGGAATGACGGCCTTCCTATCGGCGTCGTACAAGCGGGCGGGTCCCCAGTATGCGGCCTGCTGCGTGGCGGACTGCCACTGCGGGTTGTAACCGTACTGCCGGATATGATCGGCCTCGAAACCGTCTTCCGTGGCGTTCCTGCCGTTGGCGTCCTTCGTCAGCAGCCGGGCAATCTGGGTCAGTGTCTCCCAATTCCATTCGACCTCACTGCCGTCGGGCATTTTGTATTTTTCGCCATAGCTGGCGGGCGGGTAGGCCAGCCCGGCTGCGTCGAACAGTTTCTTCTGGTAATAAACGACGCCCGGGTAGATCATGAACGGCAGGGCCATCTGGCCTTCTTCGGTCTGGTAGCTTTTGACCACCGCCGGGTCGAAGTCCGAGAGGTCATAGCCACTGTCCTGGATCAGGGCATCCAGGCTGAACCAGCCGGTGTTCAATGCGTTCAGCGAAGACCAACCCATCGGCCCGACGATATCCGCCCCGTCGCCGGCTGCGATTTCGTCGGCCAGCGTTTTTAGGGCGACATCATTAGCCACCACTTCCAGGGCCAAATGGATGTTCGGGTGTCCGGCATTGAAATCCTTGACCACCTGCCTTTCGACGGTGATCTGCTTCGGGTCGCTGCCGACACCCAGCCCGACGAACCAGCGGATTTCGACCGTCCCCTCCGCCAGCGGCGGCAGGGTGGCAGTGGGCGTCAGCGTGATCGTGGCGGTTGGGGCAGGGGTCCCGGTGGGTGCGATGGTTGCCGTTTCTGTTGCCGTGGCGGGCACCGGCGTGGCTGGCGCCCGCAGGCGCTCAGCAGCAGCGCGCCGGCCAGCACGGCGCTCGTCAAAACCAGGAACATTTTTCGCATGGTGTTCTCCTCGTTGTATGGGTGATTGGGCTGGTCCTTCGACTGCGCTGCTGATCCTTCGACTGCGCTGGAGAACGCTGCCCCGATAGTGCCGGGGACTTCGCCGCTCAGGATGCAGCCCCGCTCACATCGTCCCGAAGCGATGTCCCTTCGGGAGGACGGCGGCTCCGCAATCGAACAATAACCAAGATCAGGCTGTGTCCCCACTGGTGGTTTATATCGACAATGTATGTACACGTATTTTGTGTGGTCACACTGCAACCCGCAGATAAGCGTCAGTATATCATCCCGTCCGCCAGCAGCCCTTACACTCAAGAAAGGTGATGCTTCTGCGCGCAGGCCAACCCTGCGCAATCTGCCGGCCTTATTTCTGAATGTAGAACGGTACGTCGATGATCGCGCGCGGATGGCCGTGCTTATGGCGCGTATACAGCATCGCCAGGCGCAGCAGGTTGGCGGTCTGGTTGTGGAACAGGTTTTGCCACCAGCGCGCCGGCACGAACTCCGGCAGCAGCACGCTGGCCTGCCGGCCGTCGTTGCGCTCCAGGTCGGTCTTTTCAAGGTATTCGAGCAGCGGCCCGATCAGCGAGCGATAGGGCGAGGGCACCAGCACCAGCGGGACGTCCTGGCCCCAGATCTGCCAATCGGCCTGTATTTCCGGCGTATCTTCCGGGTTGATCTCGACGTACACCGCCGTGACCTCGTTTGAGATCGAACGGGCGTAGCACAGCGCTTCGACCACGCCGCGGTGCACGCCCGAGACGGGGATGACCAGGCGCGGGGTAGGCAGCGCTTTAAGTGACGGCGGCAGGCCGCGCAGGGATAGCGCCTTGGTGACATCCTGGTAGTGACGCCGGATGCCCAGCAACGCCGCCACGATCAGCGGGATGATCAGGATCGTAATCCAGGCCCCGTCTACAAATTTACTGATTCCCACCACCAGCAGGGTCGTGGCGGTGGCCAGTGCGCCCAGGCCGTTGGCAAAGGATTTCAGCTGCCAGTGCTTTCCGCGCTCGCGCCACCAGTGCACCACCATGCCCATCTGGGAAAGCGTGAAGGCCAGGAAGGCGCCGACCGCAAACAACGGAATGAGTGCATGCGTATCGCCCTGGAACAAGATGATCAGGAAGGCCGTCACGCCCGAAAGGGCCAGGATGCCGTTGTTGAACACCAGCCGGTCGCCCAGCCCGGTGAACTGGTGCGGCAGGAACTTGTCTTTCGCCAGGATGGCCGCGATGCGTGGGAAACCGGCAAAACTGGTATTGGCCGCCACAGCCAGGATCAGCATGGTGCTGACCTGCACCGCCAGATAGAGCAGGCCGCTGCCCAGCAGCCGGCGCGCCAGGGCCGAGAGGATCGTCTCGTTCGGGCCGGCGATCACGCCCAGGAACTGGGTCAGCCCGATACTGCCCAGGAACATCAGGCCCATCAGGCAGGCCATCACCACCAGGGTGCGCCCGGCGTTTTTGCTCTGCGGCGGCTGGAAGGACGGCACGCCGTTGCTGATGGCCTCGATGCCGGTCAGCGCCGTGCAGCCCGCCGAGAAGGCATGCAGCGCCAGCAGCGGAGTGAGGTTGAGCGTGGCGGGTGGAGCCACCTGGGCCAGCGGAGCCGGCCCCTCGATCCACAGGCGTACCAGGCCGTAGAGCAGCATGGGCAGGTAAGTGAGCAGGAACAGGTAAACCGGGATCGACATGAGCGTGCCCGTCTCGCGCAGGCCGCGCAGGTTCAGGAGCGTAATCAGTGCCAGCAGGGCCAGCGCGGCGCCCACCCGGTGGGGCAAGAGCACCGGGAAGGCCGAGGCGATCGCGTCCATGCCGGCCGTCAGGCTGACGGCTGCCGTCAGCACGTAATCGATCAGCAGCGCGGCGGCCGCCACCAGCCCCGCGAGGGTGCCCAGGTTTCTGCGCGCCACCACGTAGGAGCCGCCGCCGGATGGGTAACCGTGGATGGTCTGGAAATATGAAACCGCCACGACGAACAGCACGCCTACGATCGCCAGCCCGATCGGCCAGGCCAGCCCGAGCCCCATGCTGCCCGCCACGACCAGGCCCAGGTAGATCTCCTGGTTGGCGTAGGCGATCGAAGAGAGCGCATCTGGTGAAAAGGCCGCCAGCGCGCGGACCTTGTTCAACTGCTCTGAGGCAAGTTGCCGGGTTGGCAGGGGTGACCCGGTCAGGATTTCACGCAGTGTATGGTACATGGCATTTCCTTGTCAGTGGGTTTTCTGGTTGACGAAATAAAAAACCTTTACCAGCCCGGCCTACCCCAGCGGGGCAGGCGAAGGGCACAGAGGAACATCGAGGCCTTGTAGGGGCAGGCCTTGTAGGGGCAGGTCCTGTAGGGGCAGGTCCTGTAGGGGCAGGTCCTGTAGGGGCAGGTCTCAGACCTGCCCCTACTCCGTTGTCCACAAATAGATCGGCCGCAGGGAATATTCCACCCCGGGCAGTGTGGCGAAGATCGCGGCCACGTAGATGGCATTGCGCGGCGCATAATCCATGTCGATTTCCCAGGCGTCCAGTTCGCCGGCTGCCTGTAACTGGCGCATGGCCGCTTCGACGTGTTTGCGCGGAATGGCGCGCTCCTTCCCCGTGGACATGGGTCGCACCACCAGCGCCGCCTCGCCGACCGAGACGACGCTGAAAGGCTTGCGCCGGTCCAGCGTGCGCAGCGTCTGGCCTTCGCGTTTGCGCACTTCAGCCCAGATGTCCATGCTTCTCCTGAAGGTGATCTTCTTTTTGGGGTAGACAGGAAATATTATAACAAGCGATTGTTTTTTTTCGCCCCATCATCCATTCGTCCTGTTTTCCTCACGGTGATCTTAAAGTCAGCGTTCTTATACCAAAACCCCTAAATCGAACCGCGAAGAACGCGAAGTTTTCGAGGGTTTCTCCCCGGCACTTGCGTCCG
>WNFL01303046.1_pt1 | contig 36071 bp, 33 predicted proteins | sample 5400361 | NCBI WGS metagenome assembly WNFL01 (sample SAMN13153351, study PRJNA577476) | soil metagenome | isolation source: 40 cm soil on Douglas fir-dominated hillslope | place: USA:California | collected 2013-09-17
CACCAAGATCGTTCCGGGGCATGGCCCGCTGGGCAACAAAGCCGATCTGACCAAGTTTCGGGACATGCTGGTTGTGGCGCGCGATCGCGTGCAAAAACTGAAGACCGCCGGCAAATCGGCCGACGAAATAGCGGCGAGCAAACCTTTGGCCGATTTGGACCCTGTGTGGGGTCACGGCATGCTCAGCAGCGACCTCTTCGTGCAGATGATTTATTCGGCACTTTAATTCGCACCCAGCGGGTGGTTTAGATCACTGCTCTGGAGTTGGTGTTGAGGAGATTTTTGGCTGCGAAGGTGATTTGATGGTGCGGCTTAAGCCGTAAAGCGGCGCCAAGCCGCCGCGCTCCACAGGTCACTGCTGCCGCCGGCGAAAAAAACGGCCGCCTCGGTTACCACCCCGACCTCAACCCACTTCTCCCGCCACCGAAGCGCGAGCGCGGGAGGGCCGTGGAGCCTTGATCGCTTATTGTGGAACATGCATCAACGGTCTAGCTGATTTTTACGATTGTGCCTGCCGGCGGCGAGCGAGGATGTACTAACGGCGGAATCAGATTACCAGCGCCAACAAAAAGCTCTGAGTTGTCGGCAATACGGAAGTTATCCGTTCAGCGAGAGTAAAACTTGGATGACGAGAATGGCGTTTATGGAGAGCCAACCACATCTGATCGCATTTGGTACTAACGCAACCTTGTTGTGGAATTGCCCGTCTATTCAGATGAGAGTCTCGGCTGGGATGGCGTCGAGGATCCTCAAGGAGATTGCTGTCCATGCGAAATCGACCTTTCACGATTGCATACGGAGCTATGCTCTTGCTCGGAATGTCCGGTCCTGCCGTAGCTCAGGACCAAGAGGCACAGCAGCCCTCAGCGCGTCAGCAGCTTCAGCATATCCATACGCCGGAATCGATCGACCAGAAACTTGCTCAGCTTACGAAAGATCTGGCGCTGACTCCGGAACAGCAGCAGCAGGTCCGGCCTCTGCTTGAGGAGCACCACGATAGGATTCAGGCGCTGCTCGATAAGAATCCGAAAGCGTCGCGGCAGGAGCTTGCTCCGCAGATTCACGCCATCAGCGACGAAACGCACCACAAGATTCATGCTCTGCTTACGGATCACCAGAAAGAACTGGAAAAGGCGATGCGGCAACGCGGGCATAATGGCGGAGAAAACAGGCGATCAGCTCCGCCTGCGCCAGCATCGCCAAAGCCATCTTCCTCGCCCTCTTGATATATCTGGAATTCGGCCCAACCGTAAGGCTCACAAAGGAGGAAAATCAGGGTTAGGGCAGGGAATCAGGACTTCTTGGCGTTGATTTCGTCGCGAATCATCGCCGCGACCACCGGCTTCAGGATCTCGCGAGTCACTGCCTGCAGCATTTCCGGGCTCATCTTAGCCAGTACGTTCGCCACCAGAGCGTCCATATCTTGCTGCGACGTTTCCGCAATCTTCGCCGGGATATCGGCAGCCTTCTCGACGACGGGCTGCGTGACGCTCTCCAGCGCATAGATCGTGTCTTGCCGAATGGTCTCGACCGTTTCAGGCGAAATCGAACCGTCCGAGATCAATCCCGGCAGCGGGTTGTGCGCTACGATTTCGTTCTGCACCAGCCCGGGGTCGGGTACGTAGTGTACGGGCTCCTCGCTCGGCGCTTCCGACACGAAATCGTATGTTAGTGGCGGCTCTGTCGGTGCCGGTTCCACACTTGTTTCGCTGACTCCGCTTGCCGTCGGGACCGGCGCGGCATCCCACGTTGAGGCCAATTGGTTAGCCTTCTCAGCCTCTGCTTCCCACGGACTGCTGCTCGTGCTGAACCAAGAATTTGCCCCGCTCGGCTTGGGGGTTTCGTGCGAAGGCGCTTCCGGCACCGGCACTTCCTTGATCGGCTCAAATTCCACCAACTCTGGCTCTGGCTTTTGAGCGACCCAGGAATTCCGCAGCGCATCTGCTTGAGAACTCACGCTCGGTACGGGCGGCTCGACAATTTCCGGTGCGACCGCCGCTTCCAGCAGATCCTGAGTCTTCTCCCTAGTCGGAGTCCAGTTTTCCCGCCGTTTGCTACGCGATGCTGCCTTCTCAGCCGCCCCTTCCGTTGTGGCTTCGGGAGCTAGATCCTCGCTGCCACCATCTCGCCGCCACCCGGAGCTGGCCGACTCTTCTTCCTCTTCCACATCTTGTTCTTCTTCGGCGGCGCTCCAATCCCGGTCCGCAAGCTCCGGGTTCGGCGGCGCTGCAAAGACAGCACTGTCGTCCGGTTGTCCGGCGGACGGCGTCTCCAGCAAGCTTCCGAACGCCAACGGCTTGCCCTCTGACTCAATCTTCAGCGCCGCAGGTTTCGGTGGAGCTTCCTCGACAAAGCTCTCGACCGGCGCCTCTTCCTTCGGCATCGCCAAAACGGTCGGCGGCGCAGTCACGGCCGGCGTGGCCTTTACCCCGCCGTTCCTCGAGGATGCACTCGCTTTGTCAGCAGCTGCGGTGGCCAGCGCCGCGCTCGAGCGCAGCAGCGCCGACTTCACCATGGAAATCAGCGGATCCGGCGGAACAAACGGCTTCTTCAGCACCCCGTCCGCGCCCACCCGCTGCGCCTCTTGCTCATCCAGCGGATCAAACGCGCCCACCAACAGAATCACGGGAATATGCGCCAGCGACGAATCGTCCTTCACATACTTGCAAACTTCGTAGCCATTTCGCACCGGCATGAATACGTCAGCCAGCACCAGGTCCGGCCGCAGGTCGGAAATCTTGCGTACCGCGGCCTCACCGTTGCCAACGGCAACGACCTCTATCCCATGGTCTTTCAGGGCCAGACCTACCATCTTCTGGATATTGCTGTTGTCGTCCGCAACCAAAATCCTGGCCACCGAACGTCCTCCGGGAGATACAACTACCCACACACGACCGCACAACGTATTGGAGCATTCGGTCTAACACGCGTCAACGTTAACTGGGAACCTGTGTGTCGGAAGGTGAATACCGCATTTTCAATGTCTGTACGCTTAACAAATAAAAAGGCGGGCCGCAGCCCGCCTCTTCGTCCTCTAAATTTGGCTCTTATTCCTGGACTACCAGGGCACTACTTTGTGCAGCCCTTTCTTTTTCTTGCTGCTGGACTCCGTCTTGGAATCCTTCTTGTCGTCGGCCGTTTGCGACCCGTCTGTCTTGTTCGCATCCGCCTCTGGCGAGCCACCGGTTGCGGAAGCATCTGCCTTCGCCGGCTGTTCGCTCCCAGCTCCCGCCGCCGCTGCACGGCCGTTCGGGTCAGTCGCGGCCGGAGCCGTTGCTGCGGGTGTTCCCTCCGCCGGCGTCGCAGCTTCCGTAGCTGCTGTCGGCGCCGGTGCCGGCCCTCCCGGCGTCACCGTTTCTACTACTGCCGTATTGCCCGACCCGCCCGATCCTCCGAGTTGCGACCGGTTCCCTCCTCCGGTCAAAATATCCGTAGCCGAAGTGTTATCCGCCTCCGGCTCCAAGGTTGGCGTTCCATGCTTCGCCGAAGCAACCATCTCCTGATGCGGCCCGGAGCGCACCAGCGCCAGCGGCTTTTTCACAATCCCTTCGCGCTGCCGCGGTGTGTTCTGCTCCGCCGTCATCCACGCCATTGCCTTAGGATCCGCTTGGGGCACCGGCACCTTAAACTCCACCAGTTTGTTCTTCGCATTCGGCGCCAACTCCGAAAGCGGATAGTTCTTCAGGATATTTCCGTAATAGAGCGCAGCGATTTCCTTGTGTTCGCTCTTCTCAAAAATATCCCCAATCATCCATTGCACTTTGTCAGACCTGCTGTACAGCGGATACCGCTTTGCAATCGAAGTGAGCCTAGCCGCCGCCGCCCGCTTGTCTCCCTTCACGTAATAAAAATACCCGATCCGGTAATCGCCTTCCGCGATGATTTCCTGCACGTCCCGCAACCTCTGCTCCGCCTTCGGCGCCAGCGGATCTTTCGGATACTTCGCAAGGAACGTCTGATACTCGTCTTCCGCCGCTTTGGCCTCGCTGCGGTCCCGATCCGGCTTGGCCATTTGCTGATAGTGAGCGTTCGCCACCTGCAACTGCGCGTACGCCGCCTCCGGCAGGAAAGGGAAGAACACGATGAAATCTTTGTAGCCCTGGATCGCCTGGGCCATGTTTGCGGTTCCGGCCTCTTTGTAATACGAATCGGCGATGCTCAGCTTGGCCTTGGCCAGATACTCGCTGTCCGGGTAAGTGTTAATCAGTGTCTGCAGGCCCAGCCGCCCCACTTCCTGCCGCCCGCGCCGGATATCTTCAATCGCGCGGTTGTACAGTACCTTGTCGGGCTCTGCGGTATTGTCCGCGCTGGTCGACTTATTTACCTTCTTCTTCTTTTTGTGCAGAATCTGGGCATCGCTGGAGCCGGCGATCAGCAGCAATCCAGCCATCAAGCTCCATGTAAGAGTTCGGCGTAAACGCAACGTTCACCTCTCTCCTGAAAATCCCGCCGCCAACAGATGGTAGGGCACAATCCGTTTTGCTCGGTTTTCCCAGTATACCTGAACCAAAGGACAGGCTCAGCAACAACTTGCCCGCCCCGGCCCAAGCCCCCCTGTATCGGAGTTCTTTTCGTCGCCCAAGGTTGCCTAGTTCTTTCGCCTTTGTAGCGGCGAGCCTGCCTGCCGCAGGCAGGTTCGCCGCGCTATCCCGCTGTTTGTAGGGGCAATTATTCCTAAAAAGGAGTGCATCGTGGCTAAGACTGCAATCATCACAGGAGCGTCCGGCGGACTCGGCAGCGCCGTGGCAAGAAGGCTGCCAAAGGACGGCTTTGCAATCGCCGTGAACTATTCCGGCAAGCGTGGCCCGGCTGAAAAGCTAGTGGCGCAGAACTGCTCCGTCCTATTGGCTCGCTGACGTCTTGATGCCGCAGGCGTTTACAACTTCATTGCAGTATGCAGCATAAGAATTGCAGCATGCAGCATAAGAGGAGGAACTATGGCAACGCAAAGTATGGCGACTCGTCCACCCGTACCACCCTTCACACGCGAGACCGCGATTCTGAAGACCCGCCTGGCTGAAGACGCTTGGAATTCCCGTGATCCTGAGAAAGTATCACTCGCCTACACGCCCGACTCGCGATGGCGAAATCGCTCCGAGTTTGTGAACGGACGAGCGGAGATTGTCGCCTTTCTCACTCGAAAGTGGGCAAAGGAACTGGATTATCGGCTCATCAAGGAGCTATGGGCCTTTACCGAAAATCGCATTGCCGTCCGTTTTGCATACGAGTGGCATGACGATGCAGGGAATTGGTATCGCTCGTACGGAAACGAGAATTGGGAGTTCGATGGCAATGGTCTGATGCTGGTACGGCATGCCAGCATCAACGATCTTCCGATCAAAGAATCGGATCGCAAGTACCGTTGGCCCCTCGGGCGGCGTCCCGATAACCATCCAGCCTTAAGCGACCTCGGTCTTTGAAACCTTGGAATATCTGTAGCGATTTTTGTACGCTCAAAAGAGATCTACCCCCCTCCCCCCTGTTTTTCACAAGTGTTGATTCTAAAGGGAGTTAAAGCCTCTTGTTTTGATACACTTTTGCAAGTGTTGATTCTAAAGGAACTTATGCTGCACCAAAATTGTGCAGAATGCGGCGTGAGAACTGAAGCCACGGCCGTTTCTGGAAGCCCGAGACTTGATGCTGGATGCTGCAGCGGGAGGCGCGGAAGGGATTGCTGGAGAGAGGTACCGCCACCCCGGGTGTCCCATAGAAGCATCTCCGGCACCGGGAGTCTTTGTCGACTCCCGCCGAGAGTCCAAAGACAGGATCGGGATGCCCACCCCACCCCGGCATTTTTGTCAAAGAGTGCGGAAGCTATTGAAAACAAAGGGCGGCGAACGGAAAAAGAGCGGCAAGAGAGAAAAAGAGTGCGCAAGGATAAGGAACTAAAGGAGATAGAGGAAGAAGACGCAAAGGGATCAGCGGGGTTTGTTCGACATAACACGGCAAACCATACTACGGTTCCATAGATTTGTCAATAGTAAACTTGCAAGTTGCTTATTTTTCAGTGGGTTGCGATATCCCTCAGGTGGTCAGATTAGGCCGAGGGTTACTCGGAGCTGCTCCTCGATTCGGCCCAGGGCGGAAATCGAAAGAATGCCGATTGGCGGATACTTTAGGAGACTTTTTTCGAGAGTTGCTACCTGATCGCATTTTGCCCAGCAATTGAAATTTAGATTGGCGTCGCCCTTCTTAATAGGGACGCGCACGCTGAAATTCTTATGCTCCACGGTCGTAACGGCAACCATGCAAACGTCGAGCGCAAACTTATTCAGGGGATCGACCGAAACGACGATGGCGGGCCGCGGCTTGTCTAGCTGGACGAGGTAGACCTCACCTCGTTTCGGGTACCACCCTGGGGGCGCCGGCATCAATCCCTGCCAAAGGTGCGAAGGGAAGCCTTCTGAAATTCCCGGGCTTCGGCACGGTCCGCGTTTGCAGCGGCGAAGAATTCGGCGGCTTCGGCCTCCAGCGTTTCGTATTGCTCCTGAATCATGGCACGCCGCAACAGGTCGTTTACGCGGTCGCTGGCGGAGCGCTCGCCCTTGGTTTCGTCCACGTACTTGCTGATTTCCGGCTCGATGGTGAAGCTCTTAGGTATTCTCATATCTACTCCAGTATCTTTTATACGCTAAAGCATGTGGAGTGCTTTGTCAACGAGAGTCAAACCCCGCACCCTTCGTCGAAGGGCGCTAAGGGATGCGGCACCCAAAAGACCTCCTGGCCACCCGCTGGATGGAAGGTTAGGGCGCTGTTGTCCAGAGGATGGGGATTTGGCGCTCGATGCTGGCGAAGTCCTTGTCGCTGGTGGCGAGGGAAGCTTTGCGGTCTGCGGCTAGGGCGGCGGCGAAGCAGTCGGCGTAGGGGAGTTTGTGGTCTGCGTGCATCTCGGCGGCGCGTTTGGTGAGGTCGTAGCCGGCGTCGACCAGGTCGATGGGCAACTGGGCGATTTCGGCGAGGACTTTATGGGCCACGCCGGGGCCTTTGGCGCGCCAGACGGAGTAGTAGACTTCGCCCCAATTTACGACGCTCATCAGCAGGTGGCATTTGCCGTCGGCGGCGCGAGCAAGGAGATCCTGGACCTTGACGGCGCCCGGGCGATCCTCAAAGAAGGTCATTACGGCGCTGGCGTCGAGCACTACTCGCTTCATAGTTGCCGCTCGCGGCGGCGTTCTTCGCGCAAAACCTTGGAGGCGGAAGGCTCGCCTTTGAGAGAGCCGCGCAGGCTGCGAATGAATTCCGGGGTGAGCGGCTGGAGCACGAGGCGGTTTTTCTCCTCGACGAAGGCGACTTGCGTGCCTTTGCGGATGGCATATTTGCGGCGCAGCTTTGCAGGGATGACCAGTTGGCCTTTGGTGGTGACGGTGGAGACTTCCGTTTTCATGGCGAACGCCCCGTTGTTGGAAGTGGTACGATAAGTATACGGAGTTGTACGAAGTAAGTCAAATCTACGGATAGCTTACCATTGGATGAGAGTCATACAATAACTCGGGGAATGGTTCCGGTGACCCGGCATTGAGGAAAAGTCAAAATTTCCACATTTCGGCTCTGGGAACCATGCCTAGTATGATGTGCCGTAAGGAGTCGGATTGACTCAGCCCCTCCATTTCTGGCCTTTTGTTTGGCAGTGTGTCCTCCGAGCGCTTGACGCGACACTTCATCTCCCTGGATGGAACGTAAGAACGATCATAATTACAGCTGTGCTCCTGGTTCTTGGATTCCTCTTTCACCTTTTCAAGAAAGGTGCATCTGAAACCAAAAAGAAGATTACGGACCACATGTTGCTCAAGGTTGCTCCAGCGGTCATTTTTGTTGTGGCGGTCTTTGGCTATTTTCTGTGTAAAGCACCTTATGACATTTACAGCGAAGAGCACGGGAGGTCGGAACAGGCTCTTAAACGGTCTGCCGACTTGGAAGCGGAAAGAGATCGACTTAGGACAGACAAAGCGCAACTCCAGGTTGACTTGGATGCTGCGAGGAAAGCTCATAGAGCAATCACGCGGGGAGTCAGCGAAAACTACCCCACTACCGACAGCCTGGCTGCGACTAAGAATGAGGAAAGGCGATGCTGGATCAGCAACCACTTTGGACTTGCGAACTCCACTGTGAAGGGCGCAGTGACCGCGACGGCTGTGATTATCCGTTGTACCTACAGAATAGAAGCGCCGTACCTCGTTCACGTTGAGTTTGATAGAGAGATTCTTCCTGGTGGAACGGTCCTGCCAGATATCGCGGGTTTCACGGGTAGCAGTCCGCAGACGAAAGGCAAAGTGTATGAGATGCAAGTTCTTACCCCGAGCCTACCGTCACAGCAATTGGTCATTGTCACTGTCTACGGGACGACGGACCAATACCCACGCGCTGTGCGCGGGGAGATCAAAAGTATTGAGTAGTGCTAACTGAAATCCCGGGGCGAGTGCACTACACTGCCGACGAGGAGTCTGTATGCATGTCATTCCTCTGTAGAGGTCAGTTATGGGATCGCTTCGGTGGTTCGCTCTTACAGATCCGGAGATGATGCACGACGTTGAGGTGCTTGTGCTTACAATGTTTCCACGTTATTTACACACTCTTACGCAGAATGACGGCAATTTTCTTACCCGGAAGCCTTGAGGTCGGGCAGACGAGCATCTAGGTAGCGTAGCATCGCTTGGGTCAGGCTAATAACAAACAACGCTTCCGGCTCCGGCAGCATTTCTTGGGGATGCGCAAGACTGTGATTATTCCTGAACTCTTCTAAAGCGTCTACCGCCTTTTGCGCGCCTCGCAGGCTCTGATTGACGAGCGTTTCTAGCGTCGGATCGAACGTAAAGACCTTGTGTTTGCGAAGCAACCCTAGCAATTCAATTATCCCCGGCTTATTACTGGGCATCGGCAAGTGTGCTTCCTCGCAGGCCGCTTTTAGGTAACCGTGAAAGACGGTATGCACGCGATCTAGAGCGGCGGGCGCACCATGCGAAACAATCAATGTCTTGGCCTGACTCAAAGCGTGCTCGACGGTCGCTGATGTTATCTTTAGTTCTTCAGCTAGGAGAAATTCGATGGGCTTGTCTTCAGCGTCGAGCTCGACTTCCGCGACAACGCCTACAATCTTACAACCTATGCGGTTTAGGGCACGTACTACCTCTGGAATGCCCTCGGTTATCCGCTTATTCCATTTTCCCCTCTCATATTCGATTTCAACGAACACCTCGACAGGAACTCGGAGCTTTAAGAGTTGATTGTCCGTCTGAAACGCCCCTTCAAAGTCATCCGAATGCAAAATCCACTCACACGAAAAGGGTAGGTGCTCAAGCGTTGAAATTATTTCCGGCGGCGCGTTCACAGCCCGCAAGTACCGTACTGCGTTACGTCGATATTGCTCCCAATTCTCTGAATCCATGGGGTTGCTTTCGACATGATTTAGGGAATTTCGCGTACCGAACAGAATTAATCTTGCCATTTGCGATCAAGTTTACCAGTTTCTTAGATAGCAGACACCGTCGTCGGCATTCATGGAGTTTGCTGCGGAGCATAGTCTTCCGTTGCTGCGACCCACCTCGAAGATCTGGAAGAATGGCTCTCCCCACTCTTAGGCGTCAACCACCTTACGACTTACGTCAGTTCGCCGCGGATTCGCCTTGCATTGGCGGCAAACCTCGACTTAACCTTAGTGGTCTGTATGCCTTAAGGGGCCAGGGAAGACGGCAGAAATTCGAAAGAAAAAAGCAGGTCCCTCGGCCCCGTAGAACCATTCGGGGCGCAAAGGGCGCGCTGCGCTCGGGATGACAACGTTTTAGTGCGGGCCGAAACCCTCTTCGATGGGCAGGCTCGGGATGACAAGTTTCGACAGGCCCAGCGGTATTTAGCATAGTCACAGCGAAGGAGACGCGTACATGGCCACCTCGGTTTGGAAGGGCTATCTCACCTTTGGCCTGATCTCTATTCCTATTCGACTTTTTTCGGCGGCGCGCGGCGAGCGCATCAGCTTGAACCAGCTCCACAGCGTTTGCCACTCGCGCATCAAGATGCCGCTGTTTTGTCCGGTCTGCGACCGCAAGGTGGAGCGCAACGAAATCGTGAAGGGCTACGAATACGAAAAAGATCAGTACGTGCTCTTCGACGAAAAGGAGTTGGACAAGATCGAGCCGGAATCCGCGCGCTCGATGGAAATTCTCGAGTTCGTGCGGCTGGAGGAAATCGATCCGCTCTACTACGAATCTTCCTATTACGTCACGCCGGAAGACGAGGGCCGCAAAGCATATCAGCTCCTGCTCGACGCCATGGAAGAATCCGGCTACGCGGCCATCGCCAAAATCACCATGCACCAGCGCGAGCACATCGTGGTCATCCGTCCGCGCTCCAATGGCATGACCCTGCACACGATGTTCTACACCAACGAAATTCGCGAGGTCGCCGAGTACGGCAAGCGCACTCCTGCCGCGGAACCGAAAGACGCGGAAAAGAAGCTCGCCACGCAACTCATCGAAAGCCTGGCCGCGAAATTCGAGCCGGAAAAGTACAAGGATCAATATCAGGAAAGCATGAAGGCGCTAATCGAAGCGAAACAAGCCGGCCAGGAAGTCGCGGCGGTGCCGCATGCCAAGATGGCCCCGGTCATCGATTTGATGGAAGCCCTGAAAAAGAGCATCGCGGAAAAATCGCAGCCCTCGGCCAAGAAGCCGCCCGTCCGCGCCGTTCCCGCGGCCGCGGCGCGCCAGGAAGAACAAGAGACGCGGACGCCAAAGAGAAAACGCTCCGCGGGGTAAAGTCGAAGAAAAGGCCGCAGGGCTCCGCGGACTCCGCCCTGCGCTACAGGGCTGTGGAAAACAAAAGTTTTGGCGGTGATATACTCGCTGCTATTCCATGGGAGCAACTGATCGATTCACCCGGAGAGAGTTCCAGCGCATCCTGGACGTCACCGACAAGCAACTCAACTACTGGGAGCGCCTGCAATTGGTTTCGCCGCGCAAAGGCGGCGCCGAAAAATTTTACGATTTTCGCGACCTGATCGCGCTGCGCGCCGCGAAGCAGCTAATCGAAAAAGGCGTCTCCGCGAATCGCCTGCGCCGCTCGCTGCTCGCGCTGAACGAAAAGCTATCGCAAGTGCAAGCCCCGCTCACCGAGTTGCGCATTCTCGCCAACGGCCGCGACGTAATCGTGGAACACGACGGCGCGCGGCTCGAGCCCATTAGCGGCCAGTTCGTGCTCAACTTCGACACGCGCGAGCTGCGCGACAAAGTCCGCGTCATGCCGGAGCGCAGCGCGGAAGACTGGTTCGCTCTCGCGCTGCAGTACGAAGCGGACCCAGCTTCGCGCGCTGAAGCGATCGACGCCTACCATCGCGTGCTGTCCGCGAACCCGCGCCACGTGGACGCGCTGATCAATTTAGGGATGCTTTCCTACGACGGTGGCGATCTGGAGAAAGCGGTCGACTGTTTCCGCAGCGCGGTCGCGCTGGAAGAGGGCAACGCCGTCGCGCATTTTAATCTTGGCAGCGTACTCGACGAGATGGGCCAGATGGAATCCGCGCGCCAGCATTTGCGTCTCGCTGTGCGCCTGGACGCAAGGTATGCGGACGCGCACTACAACCTGGCGTTCGTCTGCGAAAAACTTTCCGCGCGCGCGGAGGCTCGCCAGCATTGGCAACTCTATGTCGAGCTGGACCCCGGCAGCCCGTGGTGCGATTACGCGCGGCAGCGGCTTGCCGCGAAAACGTAGCGGCGACGTGGTGCTAGATTGGACGAAACAGAATGGCGAGGTGAATTCGCCGCTACAAGACAGGAAAAAGCCGCAGGGCTCCGCGGACTCCGCCCTGCGCTACATTACTGCGGCCTGCGCTACAGGGCTCGCGCAGAGGTCACGGAGAAAAAAGATCGCTACTTCGGTGCGGGTTGCGCGGTGGGCGGCAAAATTCCGTTGAGGCGCAGGTAAATTGCCTGGGTGCCGTAGTGATCGTTCCAGCCGTCGCTCAGCGCGATTAGGGCGGCGGCGCGCGACGCCGGACGATTTCCAAACAGCATCATCGATTCGCTTAGTTTCGAATCGTCCACATTGGCCAGCGCGGTGCTGCAAAATTCGAAGGACGCCTTCAGGCCAGCCACTAACTTTTCCTTGCCGTCGCTGTCGGCCAGTTTCGCGTCCGGAGCCGCCGCGCCGGAAATTTTCGAGCACAGCAGATTATTCGACTGGACGATGTGCATCACGAGATGTCCGAAGGTGTTCATCTCCGGAGTGGGCTTGAATCCATATTTCTCCGCGGGCATGGACTCCGCGGCCGCCACCATGTTCTTGCTGAAGCGCGTCAATTGCGATTTCACCGTAGTGCTCACCGGATTCGCTATTGGCGCCGAGCTTTCCTGCGCGCGCGCCGATATTGCCGCCACCGCAACTAGCATCACCAAAACCAGCCATCCTGTGCGTTTCATCGCTGTCCTCTCTTTCTGCAAAGCGCTCGAAGCATACCCTTAGACGCAGCGTGCAAACAAGCCGCTCTCACGGAAAACGGGTGTGCATGGAGAACGGTATGAATTGGCTGTGATTACGCGGTGCCTTGGGCGGACGCGGCGGGTTGCTTTGCGGAAATAATTTCAATCGGCAGCGTTGCCACGACCTGCGTGCCGCTCCCGTTGGATTGCACTTCTAGCTGCCCACCCATCTGGTGCAGCCGCTCGCGCATTCCGCGCAAGCCTACGCCGCTGAGCTGTCCCGAGGCCACAGTGGTTTGCATTTCCGCGGGAATACCTTTGCCCGCGTCGCGGACTTCGAGGCGCACTTCGTTTTGCGAGCGCGCTACGCGAATTGCGGCGGTGCTGCTTCCGGAATGGCGGTGAATGTTGGTCAGGCATTCTTGTACAACGCGAAACAACGTAATCTCGAGGTTGCGGGGCAGACGTCCAAAGTCATCGGGCAGCTCCAGAGCCACGTCGATCTTGCTGCGGTCGCTGAAGCCTTCGATATACCATTCGAGCGCCGATTGCAGGCCGACTTCATCCAGGAGGGGCGGATGCAAGAGATGCGAAATCGTTCGAATCTCGCTGGAGATTTGGTCCAACAGGTTGCCGGTTTCCGTGAGCGCCTTGGCCGCGGTGGGACTGAGCGCCTGGGCCTCCTCATTCGCGAGTGCAAGGTTCATGTTCACCGCCGCCAGCATCTGGCCAACGCTGTCGTGCAGCTCGCGGGCGATGCGCCGGCGCTCTTCGTCTTGAATCTGCAATAGCCTTGCGGAGAGCTCGCGCACAACATCGGCTTGCCGCACGAGTTCCTGGTTCTTGACTTCGAGCTCACCGGTGCGCACGCGGACACGGTCTTCGAGCATGCTGCGAAGCTGGCGATGCTCGGTGATATCCAGCCCGGAGGCGACAATCATCACCACTTCGCCGCGCTCGGTTTGCACCGGGTTGAGGGTCCTGTCCGCAAACCGAATGGTGCCGTCGCGGAGCGTATACTGGCACTCCTCGCGAACCGCCAAGCCTCTCGCTGCGCTCTCCACGCTGGTTTTAGCTATGGCCTGCTCCTCTGGGAGGGAGCGCCACCATACTTCCCACAGCTTGCGGCCGACAACTTCGCCGCGGCTGAATCCGGTTCCTTCCAGCGCTGAGCGGTTGGCTTCGAGAATCGTTCCGTCAATGGACAGCATCGCCAAAAACGAATGCGTTTGCGCGAAAGCCGCGCGAAGAAGCTCTTGATTTTGCCACAGCTCTTTTTCGGTGAGGTTGTGCTCCAGGGCTGCGCTGTGTTGCAGCACTTCGCGCGGATCTACATCGCTTGCGAAATTCGACGCACACGCTACGAACTCGTTGCCGCGGCTCACGGCTTCCACCGCGCTCTCCAGTTGGTCCGCGATGCTTGATTTCACGACGTAGCCGCGCGCGCCGACAAGAAAGGCTTGCTTGATGATTTCCGGCGATTCGTGCTGGCTCAAGATCAAGACGCCGATGTCCGGAAGAACGTTGAGGATCGAACGCGTGGCATCGAAGCCGTTTAGCCTGGGCATGCTGACGTCCATCACTACGACGTCGGGCTTAAGCAGCTTGGCTTTTTCGACGCCGTCTTGGCCGTCCACCGCCTCTCCGCACACCTCAAAATCGGTGCGTGCCGCGAGGAGCGAGCGCACGCCACGGCGCACGACTTCGTGGTCATCCACAAGAAGGACGCGTATCAGAGAAAATCTCCTCTGGCTTTCACTTGTTGTTTCTTCGTTCAGGAGCACGCCAACGCTCCGGCCGGGGACGCGGCGTCAAATTCATCGCTTGCGAAACGGGCTAATGGTATCCGTTGCGGAGCATTGGCAAGAATACAGTAAACGCTGTATGCGCTTCTTTGGGGAAGTTGGTTTCGGTAGGTGGAAGCAATCGGTACGGGCCGTCGCCGGGGTTACGCAGCGAGCCACTGGTCCAGCTTGTCCTGCTCGGACGGATCCATATTGAAAAATTCGAGCCCCATTCCGAGGTGTGTCTGGGAATACACCACAGCCGCAGTCGCGCTAAAGGTGCGCTGGCCATGCTCGATGGCTACCTTCACGGATGTGCCTTGGGGCAGCGGATTAACCATATCCATGTAGCAGCCGTGCTTGCTTAGATCTCCGGTTCGCGCGCTGAGCCGTACTTCGGTTTCGATTTCCATGATTTCGGCTTCGGCGATGAAAGGGACGCGGGGCGAGCGACGCAGTTCGGCTTCCATGATCTAGCTCCTGGTTGGTGACTTTCCGGGAAAGTACCGGATTCTATACCTGCCAAGCGCATAGAACAACGAAGAATGTTCCTTCGCACCGAGTTGACCGTAATTGTTAGACGACCTGAGGCTCGGGCAAAGGCCATTCCGGTTACTTGGTGGCTGATGAACGAGTTGGAGAAATACCCCGTAGGTTAGTGGCTCTGCAGGAGCGAAAACAGGCTGGCACCAACCGGCGTGGGTTGCTGTTGAGATTGGGAGGAAAAGGTGGCGAGGAGGGAAGCGGCCTCGTCAATTTGCTTGCGCGTCATCAGGTGCGAGATCTCGTTGCGGAGGCCGGCACCTGAGGCGTCGCCTGCGGCGAGCGCGCGGGAATACCAGGTGTAGGCAGCGACGTAATCGAGTGGGAGGCCTCTCCCCTGCTCGTACAGGTAAGCCAGGTTGGTTTCCGCGCCGGGCAGACCGTTTAGCGCGGCAAGCCGCAGCCACCGGGCGGCTTCCGTGTAATCGAGCGGGACGCCCAGACCTTTGTAGTAAGAAACTCCCAGACTGTTTTGAGCCTCGGCGGATCCTGAAACGGCTGCCGCGCGAAACCACCTGGCCGCTTCTTTGTAATCGCGGTGGGTCCCGGCGCCCAGGTAGTAAAGCGTAGCCAGATTGCACTGGCCGACGAGATTCCCGTGTTGGGCGGAAGCGAGATACCATTCGAAGGCCTTGCCCAGGTTCTTCGGGACACCCTGGCCGTGCTGATGCAGAGAGGCGAGATTGTTTTCGGCGGACGAGTGGCCCCGGAGCGCCGCGGTACGGTAGTTCTCCTCGGCCTGGGCATAATCGCGGGGAACGCCTTGGCCATGTTCGTACAAGTAGCCAAGGAGGAATTCCGCGTCAGCATTACCCTGGGCCGAGGACGCACGGAGCCACTTGAGGGCAGATTGGTAGTCTTCATTTGTGGGATCGTGGGTGGGATCGTGGCGCAAATAGGATTGCGCGAGGTTGTATTGAGCAACGGCGTCACCCTGTTCCGCCCGCGATTGCAGCGTGGGAAAAGACGCGCTGGCGGTCTGTTGAGACTGTGCCGCAGCGTAACTGGGCAGAACCGCTGCAAACAGGGCGGCGAGAAGCAACAATCGTGTAAAGGCCGAGTATGAGTGGCGCAAGTGCAAGTTCATCGTGGTCCCCCCTTGGTGACGCGGAAGTTTCTTTCGGCGCGCGAAGACTCTTCTGGCCGGTTAAAAAAGACGGCTGTAGAGCCAGCAAGCACCGCGAGCACACCACCGCGATGGCGCGAACGGGCCAGCGGTGCGGTGCCGGAAAAAAGCTGCCGCGGCACTCGCACGCCCGGCACGCCGAACGCGTGACGAACTCTCAGAACCACTCGGCTAAACTGGATTGCTACTGTGTTAAACGAGAGAACGCACGAAAAGGTTTGGTCTTGTTGCGAGATTTTTATAAAGCTGCGTGTTTTTGATCGGCACGCGAGGGGATCGCCCGTGCCCTGCAGCGATTTCTAACGGCGAGAGGGCCGCGAGCATTCGAAAAGACGTTTTGATGTAGCGATAAAATGGTTTTCGTTGGCCGAAGCGCAACACATGAGACGTGAGAAAACGCTAGAGCATTTGGTGGCACATGCAGAAAAGTCGTCGGCTGCGGTCCGCGAGGGCAGTCATTTTTTCACGAAGAGCACGCAGTAATCGTTGGAGGGCCAATCGTTCATGGTCTTGACCAACTGCAGTCCGGTCGAGGTGAGTTCTTCGATGACTACTTTCTGGGGTATCCCATGGCCGCCACGGTTCGCCGGGACTCCTTCGACCGGGTCGAGTCCGGAGCGGGGTGGGAAGTCGATGATGGCCAGCTTGCCGCCGGACTTCAGAGAGCGTACCAGGGCGGCGTTGAACTCGGATGGCTTGGTCAAATGGTGGTAGACGCGGCGCAAAAAGATCGCATCGCAGCATTCCGCGGGGAGATTCGTGTCTGCTTCTTTGCTCTCGACAATGATTACATTGGCGAGGTGCCGCTTCGCCACATCAGATCTGAGGCTAGCAAGTTTCTCTTGGTCAATTTCGGTGGCGAAGACTTTTCCGGAGCCGCTTACCAGTTGCGCTGCGACAAAAGCGTAGCTGCCGTCGCCCGCGCCGATGTCGGCCACGATGGTTTCCGGTTTCCAGTCCATCAGGGCCGCTAGGCGTTTGATTTCGTCGCTGGCATCGGCGTTGGCCCGACGCAGCAGACCGGCGCCGGCTAAGGCGGTGCAAACCAGGGCTGCTGTCACCCATCGATTCCTGTTCATTGCGGGCACCTTTCAGAAAGAGTCTCTGAATTAGACTCACACTTGTGATTTTCCGCTTCCTTGCGCTTGGGCGGCTCTTTACCGGCTACATCCTTAGTGCAACTTAAATTCCGACGATTCAGGGGGCTGAATTCATGGATTACTACCTATTGGTGACGGCCTGGGCTGGGCCTACTCCGTGAAAGCGGCAGCCCTTCGAGGCTCCCCTCGAAGCTCGTGGTCAACAGCGTAAACCAGACCGCCGCACTCCAAAAAGGGGTTCAACTACCTTGCCGAAAGGGGCGCTGTACGCTAGAGTTCCGGTTCCTTCGAAACGATATGGCGAAATCCGCGCGCTACACACCTAAGTCCAGACGCAAGGCGCTCGAAAGCGTTCGCACGCTGATTACGCACTCGCAAATCCAGCGCCGGATTGCGGAAATGGCGCAGGAAATCAGGCGGGATTTTCCAGTGGAACCCCTCCATCTTGTCGGTGTGCTGAAAGGTTCGGTATTTTTTCTTACCGATCTGGCGAGGCAAATCGGGGGAGACATTTCTCTCGATTTCATCGCGGTCTCGAGTTATGGAAGCGAGACGCATACATCCGGCCAAGTAAAGCTGACGCGCGACCTGGACTCCAGCATCGAGGGGAAGACGGTGATCGTGGTCGAAGACATTTTGGACACCGGCATGACGCTGCAATATTTGCTGCGTGTATTCGAGCAGCGCAAGCCGAGGCGCATTCGTGTGGCGGTATTGCTCGACAAGCCCGAGCGCCGCATCGCCAAAGTCCGCGCGGATTACGTCGGCTTCACCATTCCCAATGAGTTCGTCGTGGGCTACGGCCTGGACTACGCGGAACGCTACCGCAATCTCCTGGACGTGGGCGTACTGACGTTGGGCGCGAAGGAAAAAAATCGTAAAAAAACACAATGAGTTACGCCAAGCGCGGCCAGCGCTCGCGCTCCTGTTATAATGTGAGTGGCGCATGACTCCCACTGACGAACATACAACCCTGGCCCCAGCGCCGGCTCCCGAGGTCTCCGCCGAAGTCCTGGCCACGCTCACGGAAATCGGCGAAGAGGTGAACGCTTCGCTGGATCTTGACGAAGTGCTGGCGCGGAGCGCCGCGCTGATCAAGCGGCATATCGATTACGAAATTTTCGGCGTGCTAATGTTCGAGGGCGATGGATCCTACCTGAGGCATCGCTTTTCGATCGGCTATCCGCGCGAGCTGGCGGAAAACTTGCGCGTTCCGGTGGGGCAGGGAATAACGGGCACCGCGGCCGCGACGGGCCATTCTGTTCGCGTGGGAGACACGCTCACTGATGCCCGTTATATCAATGCTATCGAGAGTGTCCGTTCGGAACTTGCGGTGCCGCTGATGCTGCGGAACCGCTGTGTTGGCGTGCTGGACATTCAAAGCCGACATCCGGATTATTTCACGCGCGAGCAGCAGAAGATTTTGACGCTGCTGGCCAGCCGGCTGGCCATAGCAGTGGAGAACGCGCGGTTGTTTGAGAAGGTTCGCGCGCAGGCGGACACGCTGCTGCTGCTGAATGAGGTTAGCCGCGAAACGGGGTCGATCCTCGACGTGGAAGAGCTACTCCGGCGCGCCGCTGAGCAGACCAAGCGCGTGATCGATTATCAAATTTTGAGCATCATGCTCTACGACGAAGAGCAGAAAGTGTTCCGTCATCGCGTGGATGTGAAACACGGCCAGCGGGTGCAGGGCAAGCTGCGGGCCGCCGCTACCGAAGGCATCGTGGGCGCGGCCGCTACCCTCAAGGAACCGGTTATTGTTCCGGACGTGACGGTTGATCCGCGCTATCTGATGGTCAATCCGGAGACGCGTTCCGAGCTGGCCATTCCCATGATTCACAAGGGCAAGGTGATCGGCGTGTTGGACCTTGAGAGCCCGCAACTGAATTACTTCACGGAGGATCACGTACAGACGCTTTCGATTCTTGCCGGGAACCTCGCGGTGTCGCTGGAGAATGCGCGTTTGTACGAGCAGGTGGCGCGCGACGAGGCCCGTCTCGAGCGCGACTTGCAAGCCGCCAAGCGTATTCAGGGCGCGCTGCTGCGTCCGGTTCCCACGGAGGATTACGGAGTAGAGTTGGCTGCGCGGTATTTGTCGGCGCGCGAAGTGTGCGGCGACTTGTACGAATTTTTGAGGTACGGGCCGCAACAGCTTGGCATTGCGCTCGGCGACGTGAGCGGCAAAGGGACAGCCGCGGCATTGTACGGCGCGGTTTCCATTGGGATCATGCGCAGCCTTGCGCCGCAGAAGCTGCAACCCGCGGAAATGCTGCGGCAGATGAACCAGCTTGTGGGGGAACGACGCATTGAAGGGCGATTTATGACCGCATGCTTCGCGACCTGGCAGAAGGGGCGGAGCAAGTTGCGCGTGGCCAACGCGGGGCAGTCGCAGCCGCTGCTCTATAAGGATGGCCGCTGCGGGAAGATCGAGCTTACTGGCTTTCCGCTCGGTATTTATGAGGATGTCAGCTACGACGAATGGGGCGTCACGCTGGCGCCCGGCGACATTCTGGTGTTTCACTCCGATGGGATCGCGGAAACGACCAACAGCGAAGGCCAGTTTTTTGGCACGGAGCGGTTGCGCAAGTTAATTGAGGCTAAGCACGAAGTTACGGCCACCGAGATGGCGGACATGGTTCTGCGCGAGGTGGACTACTTCGCGGACAGCGCGCCGCTCGCGGATGACCGGACCCTGGTCGTGCTGAAGGCGCGATGAGCGGGGCGGCCGCGCGGCAGCGCAAGAAGCTAACTTTTGTTGATCCGGCAACGTTCACGCCACACTTTTCCTGGGAAAAATCCGGCAGCGGTTCCGATGCGGGCGAATCGGTTCGCTGCGAGAGTGTGTCGCTGAGCGAGATCGCGGAAAAGGCCGGTACGCCCACGTACGTTTACAGCCAGGCGGCGATTGGCGACGCTTACAAGGAACTTGTCGCCGGTTTCGGCAGTTTGTCGCACACGCTCTGCTTCGCGGTGAAATCCAACGGCAACCTGGCGATCCTCAAGTACCTTGCCGGCTTGGGCAGCGGCTTCGACATTGTATCGGGCGGCGAGCTGGAGCACTTGCAGCGCATCGGCGTGCCTGGCAGGCGCATTGTGTTTTCGGGCGTGGGCAAGAAGCGCGAGGAGATGCGCGAGGCGCTTCGCTATCGTCCCGTTGGGAGTCGCGGGTCGCGCGGCATTTTGCTTTTCAATATTGAGTCCGAGGCGGAGCTTGCGGCTTTGCTGGAAGAGTCTGCGCGAGAGCGGAGGCGCGGCGCGGCGGTGCCGGCGGTTTCGATTCGCGTGAATCCGGATGTGCAAGCCGGCGGCCACCCGCACATCTCGACCGGACGCCACGAACATAAATTTGGGCTGGATTGGGAGCAGGCGCGACGGCTGTATGTGGCGCATCGCGATTCGCGGGATATTCAATGGCGGGGAATTAGCGTGCACATCGGGTCGCAAATCGTCGCGCTGGGTCCGTTCCAGCGGGCGCTGCGACGTTTGACCGGTTATGTGGGTGAGTTGCGCCGCGCGGGAATTCCGCTCGAATACATCGACGTCGGCGGCGGGCTGGGGGTTCGCTACACAAACGAAAAAGTTCCCGGGCGAAAAGCCTACGCGCGCATGGTGGCGCAAGCAGTTCGGCCTTTGCGCTTGCATCTTTTGCTGGAGCCCGGGCGAACGATCGTCGGACCAGCGGGAGTGTTGCTGACGCGCGTCCTGTATGTGAAGGAAAATCGGGGCAAGACTTTTGTGGTGGTGGATTCGGCGATGAACGACCTGATGCGGCCGGCGCTTTATGATGCGATTCATCCAATTACGCGCGTTGCGCGGGGAACTGCTTCGGGAGCGGCGAGGCGGGTTGATGTCGTCGGCCCGGTGTGCGAGACGGGTGATTGTTTTTTGCGTGATTGGCCGCTTGGGGAAGTCAAGACTGGCGATGTGTTGGCGATTTGGAGCGCCGGCGCGTATGGGATGTCGCAAACTTCAAATTACAATGCGCGATGCCGGCCTGTGGAAGTGCTGGTGGCTGGAAAGCGATTTCGGATTATTCGCCGGCGGGAAACGCGGCAGGACCTACTTCGCATGCAGGTTTTCTAGCTATTTCTAAATCTCAATTCCCACGACTGTTCTAGGCCTCTCCCCACTTCAGCTTGTTGCGCAGAATTTCGAAATAGGATTTTTGCGCGGGCTGAATCAGGCGCAGGCGTTCCGCCGCGCGGCGCATGCGCACCACGTCGGCGGCTTGCATGGGGATTCCCGTCTGTCCGTCGAGAGTCAGAAAGACGGATTCCGTGTCGCCGGACAAATGCACTTCGACCGAGCTGGAGTCGCGTACGACGACGGGCCGGTCCGACAACGTGTGCGGGCAGATGGGCGTGATGATCCAGGACTCGACGCCGGGATGGACAATGGGACCGCCCGCGGAAAGAGAGTAGGCGGTCGAGCCCGTCGGCGTGGCGACGATTAAGCCGTCGGCGCGGTAGCGACAGACAAAATCGGCATCGATGGTGAGATGGAGGTCAATCATGCGTGCCAGGGCGCCTTTGTTAACGACTGCTTCATTCACGACGCTTTGCCGCTCGATCACGTTTCCGTCGCGGTGCAATTCGACGTCAAGCATGATGCGCTCGCTGCAGGAGAAGCGGCCCGCAAGGACCTGTTCCAATGCCGGATACATTTCCTCGATCTTGAAGCTGGTGAGGAAGCCGAGGCTGCCCATGTTGATGGGGAGAATGGGAATGCCGAGCGGGGCGGCGAGGCGGGCGGCGGCGAGGAGCGTTCCGTCGCCGCCGAGGACCAGCAGGAGTTGGGATTGCTCGGCGACTTCTACGCGGCTCAAACCTTGCGAGGAATCGTGCAGCGCGCCGGCGGTTTCGGTGTCGTAGAGGGTGCGAATGCCATGCGCGGCAAGCCACTCGAGAAGGGGCGGAACGACGGCCTCCAGATTCGAACGCCGGGGCCGGGAAATAATGCCGATGGTGTGAAACGCCGCGGATGCGCGCATGCAGTTGCGATTCTACCGCACGGTCTTGCGCGCGTGCAGAAAATACTCCTGATTGCCTTCGGCGCCGGGCAGGCGGCTGGCGCGAACGCCGAGGATGTCGAGTCCCGCGGCGATGGCTGCTTCGCGAACTGTCGCGATCGCTTTCTGGTGCAAGGCGGTGTCGCTGACGATGCCACCTTGCCCGACGTCTTCACGCGGCAGCTCGAACTGCGGCTTCACCAGGATCAGGAATTGGGCGCCCTCCGTTGCGATTGCGGCCGCCGGGGCGACGACTTTACTTGCGGAAATGAAAGAGACGTCGATGACGGTGAGGTCCACGCGCTCGGGAATGTTTTCGCGGCGGAGTTCTCGGGCGTTACGCTCAATGGGAACCACTCGTTTGTCCTGCCGCAGCTTCCACGCCAGTTGATCGACGTTAACGTCGAGCGCGTAGACGCGTGCGGCTCCGTGTTGCAGGAGGCAATCCGTGAATCCGCCGGTGGATGAGCCGACGTCGAGGCAAACGGAGCCATGGGGGTCGATGCTGAAATCCGCCAGCGCGCCTTCGAGCTTGATTCCACCGCGGCTCGCGTATTTTTCTGTGCGACTGTTTACTTCAATCCGCGCATGTTCCGGGAATCGCGTGCCGGCCTTGTCCACACGCAGGCCGTCCACGCGCACTTCACCGGCGAGGATCATCGCTTCCGCTTTTTGCGGGGAGTCGGCCAGCGCACGATCGACAAGGAGGGCGTCGAGGCGTTTTCTGCTCGGCTTGGCGGTCATGTTACGAACCTCAAGCGCGGCGGATTACCAGGAATTCGGCCACTTGACGCAAGCGGCCGGCGCGTTCGCCGTACGGCGCAAGTTCAGCGACCGCCTTGTTCGCCAGTTGATGCGCAATTTCGTGGGACCGCTGCAAGCCGTGAATCGCGGGGTAGGTGGCTTTTTGCTGCGCGATATCTTTGCCGGCCGTTTTGCCCAGCGCCGCGGAAGATTCCTCGACGTCCAAAATGTCGTCGGTAACCTGAAATGCCCAGCCAATCGCTTCACCAAACCGCCGCAGGCGCGCCACGGCTTCTGCACTGGCGCCAGCGCACAGGGCTCCGGCGGTGACGGAAGCGCGAATCAGCGCAGCCGTCTTTGATTTGTGAATGTATTCCAACATTTCCGGCGCGACTCGGCGGCCCTCGGCCTCCAAATCAGCAACTTGGCCGCCAACCATGCCGTTTACGGTGCCCGCGGCGCCGGCCACTTCCTTCACGATTGCCACGCAGCGGGCGGGCTCGATTGGTGTTGCGCCGATGGTTTCGAACGCCAGGGTCAGCAGGGCGTCGCCAGCCAAAATCGCGGTGGCCTCGCCAAATTTTTTGTGGCAGGTCGGTTTGCCGCGGCGGAGATCGTCGTTGTCGAGCGCGGGGAGGTCGTCGTGGATCAGCGAATAGGTGTGAATCATTTCGATGGCGCAAGCGGGATGCAGCGCGGCGGCGATTTCCGGTGCGAAAATTCGCGCGGTTTCGAGGCAGAGAATCGGACGAATGCGCTTGCCACCGGCAAAGACGCTGTAGCGCATGGCTTGATGAATCGAGGCTGGGAGCGCGGATTCCGGAGGCAGGAGGCGCTCCAGCGCGGCGTCGACGGCCAGGCGGTCTTCTTCAAAGAATGGGGGAGGTTTCATCGCGGCGGAAGTGGGATGAGGCATTCGAGTCGGGCCGAGCTCAAGTTTCGTTCTCTTTTCCGGGTTCGGGCTCGAACGGCTCGGCTACGAGTTTTCCGTCGGCCTTCTTCAGCAAAATCTCGACGCGGCCTTCCGCTTCTTCGAGCTGCTTCTGGCATTCACGCGAAAGCTCCACGCCTTCCTCGAATAGCTTCATGGCCTCGTCCAAGGCAAGCTGCGGGCTTTCGAGCCGCCGCACCACTTCCTCGAGGCGTGCGAGCGACTTTTCAAAGTCAGGCTTTTTCGGCGGCTCTGGCTTCTTTGCAGGTGTTGTTGAGTTCACGCGAGCAAACTTTCTTGCTGCAGTCAGCAAACAGCATTCTAAAGCACCTTTGAGATTGCAGACAATCCATTATCAAACGCTATGGAATCACGGCGCGGGCTTCAGCGTCAAAGTATGCTTCCGCGAATGCGCTTCGGCTGCATCGCTGAAGGCTTGGTAGATCGGGCGGCCCTCGTACCAATAGGGAAACTGATCGGTGTAGTGGCCGCTGCCAGGCTGACCGGACTGGCCGCCGGGGATGAGCATGATGGACTCGTCCCAGTTTGCGAGGTTGGCCACAAAACGCATGGCCGGACCGTGATGATTGGTCGCGGCACGGGGACTATACGCAGTGCCGGATTGGGGCTTGTCCGTGATGCTCAGAAAAATCTTCAGGAAACCAGTGCGCCCCAGCGGATGCACCATGTCCAGCGCATCAAATCGCTTCCAGGCCCAGTCTTCGACCCGAGATTTCTTGCTCATTTCCGCGAGGCGCGCCACGGCGCGGTCTGCTGCCGCAGTCAGCAACTCATCGTAGGTCTTGTAGCCGATCGGCAGCCACTTCGCGGGGCGCTCCGTCAAAATCCTCTGCAAGAATGCGGTGCGCCTCCACGAATACAAACTTGTTTCTTTGCCCAGATACGGTTCCAGGAGGAGCGTAATCGCGGCGCGACGCGTTTCCTCCAAAAACGAAACTTCAGGCGAGTCAGCGTCAGCGATTCCATTCCAATCCTTTAGACCCTCGATTAGTTTCTTGGTGCGCTCGTCTTTCGGCTGACTGGTTTTCGCGGCTGCGGACAATTGATCGGCCAGGAAGGCATGGGGATAGCTGTACGTGTCGGTCTGCACTTTGAGCATGTCCTCTGGGCGCAGGCCGCCTTTATCGCGCAATAGTTCGTAGATGCGCGCGGTGCGGTAAGGCTCATCCCAGCGATCGGTGAGATATGGTTTGTAGCTGGGGCCGACCACCTTGGCGTTCGCGGTCACAATCAAGCCGCTGTCCGGATTCAGCGCCTGCGGGAGTTGCTCGAACGGGATGTAGCCCGTCCACTCATAGTCGTCCGTATCGCCAGGGACCGGAATTTCTCCGTGACCTTTCTTGCGAACCGGCACCCGGGCCCACATGACGTATCCGATATTCCCGTCGACGTCCGCGTAGACCGCGTTTTGTGCCGGCCCCCATACGCGCTTCATCACATTGCGAAATTCTTCCCAATTCCGCGCCTTGCCCAGCCAGCCATAGGTGTTCGTCAGTCCGCCCAGTCCGCCCGGCTCGGTGGCCGTCCAGCGCAGCGCGTACCCTTTGTCGCCGTCGCGCCGCACGACTGGACCATGGCGGGTCGCCATCACTTTCAAGTGTTCATCCGCGTCGCCCTTCACGTGAATCACCTCGTCGTAGACCTGGGCCTTGGTCCACACGTCGTGCGCGCGGTATTCATCCGGGGCGGCGGGATTGAAAGTCTCGATGTATAGGTCCTGCACATCCGCGCCATTATTTGTGAAGCCCCACGCGATCCGATCGTTGTGACCGATCACGACCAGCGGTAAGCCGGGCAAAGCGAATCCCTTCACGTTCCATCCGGGCGCGGTCAGGTGGACTTCGTACCAGATCGGCGGCAGGTTTAGCTCCAGGTGCGTGTCGTTGGCCAGCAGCGGCTTACCGGTAGCCGTGTGGCCGCCGTTGACGACCCAGTTGTTGCTCCCCAAGCTTCCGCGAATTTCCTGCTGCATATCGAGCAAAGAATCGCGAACACTGGCGGCCAGAGCCGAAGTCAGGTCTGGGTATCGAGCCGCGTCATCTCTACCATCGGCGCTAGCCTTGAGCACTGTGTCCGGCTCGGTGTCATCGTCATCATCATCGTCCTGGTCGGTCTGCACATGCGTGCGCTGCGAGCCATCATTCGGGACATTGGGATCGCCGATCACGACGTGGTCCATCGCGACGTCGGGCGAAAACAGCTGCTTGGCGCGTTCGGGTCCCACGCGCCCTTCGACGGTGGCGCGGTCCAATTCGTGTTCCCAGGTATTCGTCAGCGTCCGGTACATGTAGGCGGTTATGGTCAAGCTGTCGCTTGCCTGCCAGGGTTGGGGTTTGTATCCCAGTAGCGAGAACTCCAGCGACAAGTGTTTGCCATGCTGCTCGATGAACCGATTTACACCGCGAGCGTACGCTTCCAGGATGCTGCGCGAGTCTTTATCCGTCAGTTCCAAGTCACGTTCCGCTGCGCGCCCAAATTCCATGGTGCGGAAATCTTTGTCGATCGCCAACGTTTCTTTGCCGAGGATCTCGGAAAGCTGTCCGCGCGCGACGCGCCGCAGCAAATCCATCTGCCACAGACGGTCCTGGGCCATGACGTAGCCCTGCGCCTCAGCCAAGTCTTCCACGGAATCCGCGCGAATGTGCGGCACGCCCCAGCGATCGCGCACCACGGTTGTTTCCTTTTGTAGGCCGGGCAGCAACGCGCTGCCATCCAACTGCGGCAGGGGCCGGTACACCAGCCACCAAATGATGGCGCCTCCGACAACCACAACTATCCCGAAGAACCATACTGCAATCCGCAAAATCTTTCGCAAACCGACCCCTTAGTACGTACGAATTGTGAGTTTAGAGGAGCCACCGGGCCCGCGCAACCGCGCGCATTGTCGCCGTCCTCCCAGCAACAGCCAGGAGCGGAATTGGTCGAAGGTTTAGTCGGAAGCGGCGGCGAAGGGGACTTCGTTGGAAGTGGGGGAAGGAAGCGCGACTAATTGGTGCGGTGCGGCAGGCTTAAGAATCAGCGGCTTGCCGAGGTAGTTGTCCAGGAGATGTTTTGCAGCGGCGAGTAGCGCGGCGTTCTCCGCCGAATCGACGAGCCCAGGAACATGCAGCAGCACCGCAGCCGCGGTTTTCTCGACGCGAAACCCGCCGCAATGTTCGATTCCGGACTTGCGCAGCCCACGCGCCAGCCGGAGCACCCCTGCCAGCGCTCGCACGTTGGATTGCTGGTCCGAATGCAACGCGGCGAAGGCGCTGTTTGTGGTTTTTGGTTCGCCGCCACGGTGATAGCGAATCGTCCAAGCCAGGAGCTCCCATTCTTTGTGCGTCCAGGACGGCGGGACAGGCCGCTCGAGCAAGAACCGGCGCGCCGCTTTTTGAGGCGGCTTGCTCGTGCCGTCTAGGCTCAGTCCACAGAGCCGCGCCGCTGCGCGCAGTACGCGACGCATGTCTGGGTCGTCAAAGACCGGAGCGCTGTGTGCGCGGCCCAGCGCATCGAACAGCGCCACGGACAAGCGAGAAATCTGCGCAGCGCGGCGCGGATGAGCGTCCGCGGCGCGCGCCGTGGCACGGAGCCGGGCAATCGCGGCCGTTTGCAGGCGCTTCCCATGCGGCAGGGCTTGCTGCCACTCGTGCCAGACGCTCTCTTTCCCAATGGCCAGCTCGCGATACTCCTGCAGCCGCGCGCTACGCTGGCGCTCGATCGTGCGTTCCCACTCCGGCTGCAACTCTGCGGCTTCGCCGGTAGCCTGTTGCTTGATGATTACGCGCAGCACATCCAGGTCGTGCACCTCGCCCAAAACGTCCTGGAGCTGCTTCAGCTTCGGGCTCCATAGCTCGTATTGCTGTGGCAGCAAACTTTCGACTGTGTAGCGAAATTTTTTCAGGCCAATGCGAACCCGGTGCCAAGCGGCGGGTTTGTCCGCGCGCATGGCCTTGCTGTGCAATTCCTTTGCTTCATTCAGCCGCTCGACGGCCAAGCACTGCGCGGCGAGGCTTCCGGAGGGAACCAGGCGCATCCGCTTGTGCAGCTTGCGCTCCAAGCGCTGCCAGCTTTTCCCGTCAAATTTGGAGGCCAGGCGCAGCGCTTCCCGCAGTAGTTCAGGCTCTCTTTCCTGGAAGAAATTGTGAAGGGCTACGCGAAGCTTGTCGTTTTCCGCGCCGTGTTCCGCTACCCACTCGTCCATGATTTGCGTGTCGCGCAGCTCGCCGAGCTTGCGGAAGAGCTTCTTCGGCAATCGCCGCATTTCGTGCCATGCGGGATCGGGATCGACTTCTCTCATTACCGCAGCGACGGAACGGCAGCGCCGGATGGCCACGCGTAAATCGTGCACGGCGTCTTTGTCGGGCGCACTTTGCAGAGCGTCGAGTTCCTTCGGAACCCGCTGCATCCAATGCGTCAAACCCCGATGCGCCGGGGGCGTCCCGGGAACGGGAGCAGCAGTAGCCATGTTTGCCTCGTAGAACCCTTGAACCGTTCGGCACCGCAAGTGGGATTGCGGCCCCGACCGAACGGAACACATTAGCCTATCCCTGTGTATTGGCCGAGTCCAGAGGGGCTGTGGAAAACTCAAGTGGCGGACGAGCGAGCCTCGTGCTATTTTTCTAATAGGCCCGGAGTGGCGGAACTGGCAGACGCAGCAGACTCAAAATCTGCCGGAGCTTTGCTCTGTGTGGGTTCGACTCCCTCCTCCGGGACCAATTTTCAAATTCCACTTCATGCCAACGGTTCCGTAGACCGTCTACAAACGCCGAATCCTTAGCGGATTACCACAACGGGTGCACTCTCATATCGCACGGCCGCAGCTAGGTCGCACTGAAGCCCTCATCGAGGGTCCTTACGAGGTCTATATTGGATTGAATGTTCGTATCCGGTCGGAGCCAAGCCTCATATCGAATCAAGATGCGGTATCCGGTGTGATGAACCAACATCCACAGGCCGTGCATGTATCCGAGTCTGGAGAACAGATTGAATGTCGTTGGAATGTCGGCGGTGTTGAGTGCGGTTAAGTGGTCGTAGCGCGTTCCGATCAGCTCCTCGATCTTGTAGCCGACAAGCTCGGAGAAACTTTTAGAAACGTCAACAAATTTGCGATCTTGATCTACTACCGTTGTGTAGGTGGGTGGAACGCGCGCTCCCTTGAGCACATCCTGACCCATTAGGTTCAGCCATTCTGGAACATTCCTCGGATCGTAGGTGGTCAAACGGGGTTTCACAGAAGGCTCCTGCTTGTCCATGACGACTTGATTATGCGGCGGAGAATCGAGAGTACGCCGAGTCACATTTGCAGCTTGCGGCCCTTTGGGACCTTGGACAATTTCGAATTCAACGGTGTCCCCTTCCTCCAGGGTTTTGTATCCCTCGCCTACGATTCCGGTGTAGTGGACAAATACATCTGGACCGTCATCGCGCGCGATGAAGCCGAATCCCTTCGAACTATTGAACCATTCGACTCGGCCCCTCATTTAGCGTCCTCCGTAGACCGACCGGTTCGACACTCGCGCCACGCCTATGTCGGCCTTAATTGGCGGCGCGTATCAGCCTTGCTCGAGTCCACGCCACCCATGCATACATGGCACTACTGCCGTCGTATTCTTAGTGATACATCATGGATAATAGTAGTTGCCTTTAGAAATTCCCCCTGAAACGTCGACAACATAACAGAGGATATAAGCTCGGAAACTGCTCTGGGGGCCTGAAGAGTTCACGGATTTTATCACCGGCCTAATTAAATATGCAACCGTCAGATGGCTGTCGGTTGGCAGCGACACGCGTGTGTTACACTTCGCGGCTTGCCTGAGTTTTGAAAAAAGGGGCTCCCGGTGAATTGAATCGGTTTAACATTGGCGGAGTCATTCACCATTTGCCGGATTCCATCTAATTGAGACGCTCTTTGGGAGAGGCTATGTCGCGTCGTGGTTGCTTTGTTCTCACGCTGGCTGCCGGATTGTTGCTGAGCGGCCGCGCTGCTTTTAGTGCGGATGAGCCATCGAAAATCTTCCTTCATAAGGACTGGCAAATTCAGTCGTCTTGCGAAGTGAAGGCTGGCGGAGCAGAGATTTCGGCACGGACCTTCGACGCGAAGGGCTGGCACCACACCGATGTTCCCAGCACGGTTGTGGGAGCTCTGGTCGCCGATAAGACTTACCCAGATCCGAATTATGGCACCAACCTGAAATCGTTTCCGGGCATGGACTATTCGTCGAAAACATTTTTCGCGAACCAGGACTTGCCCAAGGGCAGCCCCTTTCGCTGCTCCTGGTGGTTCCGCACGGAGTTCTCGCTGCCTTCTGACTACGAGGGAGCAACGAAGTGGCTGCATTTGCTGGGCATCAATTACCGCGCTAACGTTTGGCTCAACGGACAAAAGATCGCCGATGCCAGCGACGTGGCGGGAACGTTTGCGACCTTTGAGTTCAACGTGAGCAAGGCCCTGCATGCCGGCACGGCCAATGCCTTGGCGGTCGAAGTGTTTGCTCCGAGTAAAAACGATCTAGGCATCAGCTGGGTGGACTGGAATCCCACGCCTCCGGACAAAGACATGGGCATCTGGAAGGAAGTGTTTCTTACCGCCAGCGGGGACGTGTCGCTGCGCAATTCATTTGTCAGCTCTAAGCTCGAGAACGGCTATAAGTCGGCGGCGCTGACCGTCAGCGCTGATTTGCGGAACGCTTCCGATCGTGCGGTGAACGGAGTGCTTCGCGCTGAGGTCGACGGAAGACAAGTGAGCCAGCAGGTATCGCTGGGCGCCGGCGAGTCCAGGACTGTCAGCTTTGCGCCGGAACAGTATTCGGAGTTGAAGCTGGCGAACGCGAAGCTCTGGTGGCCGTACCAGATGGGCGAGCCAAATCTCTACACGGCGAAGCTCTCCTTCGAGATTGGCAATAAGATTTCCGACGCCGGCAGCGTGACCTTCGGGATTCGCGAAGTGACTTCCGAGTTGACCGACAAAGGCTATCGGCTCTTCAAGATCAACGGCCGTAAGATTCTGATTCGCGGAGCGGCGTGGGCGCCAGACATTTTGCTGCGCTGGTCTTCGCGCCGGCTCGATGCGGACCTCGACTACGTGCGCGACATGGGACTGAACACGATTCGACTGGAAGGCCGCATTGATCGCGAGGAGTTTTACGAAAAGACTGATCAGCTGGGAATTTTGGTGATGCCCGGATGGACTTGTTGCGACGCCTGGGAACAATGGAGCAACTGGAAGGAAGAGCAGTACAAAATCGCCGCCGAATCTTTGCGGAGCCAAATACGAATTCTCCGTAATCACGCCAGCGTTTTTGTGTGGCTGTATGGCAGCGACGGGCCACCGCCGGCGAACGTGGAGAAGACGTATTTGAGCATTCTCAAGGACTTGAACTGGCCTAATCCGTCACTGTCGTCTGCAAGCGCCACGGCCACAACTGTCACCGGCCAGTCTGGCGTGAAGATGACCGGGCCCTACGAATATGTTCCACCGGTGTATTGGATTGCGGACACTGAGGCTGGCGGTGCCTACGGCTACAACACCGAAACTAGCCCGGGTCCGGCGGTTCCGCCGCGCGAATCGCTCGAGCGTTTTATTCCCAAGGACCATTTGTGGCCCATCGATGAAGTCTGGAATTTCCACTCCGGCGGCGAACGATTCACCACCATTAACGTGTTCACGGACGGATTGAACCGCCGCTATGGCACGGCGACTTCGCTCGACGATTACCTGCGCAAAGCGCAAGCCATGACCTACGACGGGCAGCGCGCCATGTTCGAGGCTTACGGACGCAACAAGTACACTTCGACGGGAGTGATTCAGTGGATGCTGAACAATTCCTGGCCCTCGTTGATCTGGCACCTGTATGACTATTATCTGATCCCCGCTGGCGGCTACTTCGGCACTAAAAAGGCCATGGAGCCGATCCACGTCCAGTATTCGTGGGACGACAATTCGGTCGCGGTGGTGAACAGCACGTATGAAGCGGTCAAGGGCGTGAAAGTCAGCGCGAAACTCTACAACCTGGACTCGAAGGAAAAAGGCTCGCAAGAGGGGACGATGAATGTCGCGCCGGACAGCAGCACCAAAGCCTTCGATCTCCCGAAGATCGAAGGGCTAACCACGACCTACTTCTTGCGATTGGAACTGCACGACGCCGCGGGCAAGCAGCTCAGCGACAATTTTTATTGGCTATCGACGAAGCCGGATGTCCTCGACTGGAAGCACAAACAGGACACAGTGTACACGCCGCAGGCGCAGTTCGCCGATCTGACCGGCTTGAACACGTTGTCGCGAGTAACGTTGGACGTTAGGTCCTCTAAGGAAGAGCAGGGCAGCGAAGCGGGGGTCCGCGTGAGCGTCCGCAATCCCACCGGCAGCCTTGCCTTCATGGTGCATCTGCGCGTCACCAAGGGAAAAGGCGGAGAGGATCTGACGCCGATTTTCTGGTCGGACAACTACTTTTCGCTCTTGCCTGGCGAGCAGAAGCAAGTTATCGCCGGCTATCGTGCTTCGAACCTGAGTGGCAAAGCCGCGGTCCTTGAAGTGGACGGCTACAACGTTGCGCCGCAAAGCGCCGAAGTGCGCTGAATCCGACTTTTTCCACAGACATAAAAAGTGCGCTGGGCTGACAGCAACTTTACTTCGCTGTGACATTACGCATTCTGTGAAATCCTAAAGTGACTGCTGGCGACGGGCTGATTAGTGGCTCAGCGTCGCTCTCGAAGGTGAAGTTCACTCTGGAATGCTCTGAATATCGACGTAAGACCCCGCGGCAATTCCGAACCCGGCGGAGTTGCAGCAACTTAGGCAACCACAGCAGGAGCACGGCGAGCTGTGATCCTGAACCTTATAACTCTCGACCACAATTTGCCGGCCTCGCCGGTTTTCCAGCCTGAGTACACGTGTGCTAACGCCCGCTTGCAACACTCGACTTGATTTGAAAAGGAGAAAGAAAATGAAGAAAGACGGAACTGTATTCAGCGGCCGCAATAATCGGCGGTCGTTTTTGAAAAATGGCATGGTGGCGGCAGGTGCAGTGACCGCAGGCGTGGGACTGGTTTCCGGTCCGGCTGCCTTCGCCGAAGCTGAAGACCATGCCCCGATCACTAAGGGCGACATCGCGATTTTGACGTTCCTGAGCGCGCTGGAGCAGGTCGAAGCCGATTTGTGGATTCAATATGCGGAACTCGGCGGACCGACTCCGAACGTGCCCAGCTCTGTAGGTCTATCTGGGATCGATCTGCAACTCAATGGCAAGGCCATCAGCACGGGACTCGCCGCAGGGTACGTTACTGCTCTCCAGGTCCTCGATGGCGATATGCCTCAGTACATCGCGGACAATACAGATGACGAGATCAGCCATCATCGATTCCTGAACAACTACCTGCAATCAAAGGGCGCCAAACCGATCGATCTAAGTCAGCAGTTTGCGATTCTCCCGCCTAGTAGGGTGACTGGAGTGCCGCAGACTGGACGGCTCACGAATCTGAGGCAACTGACGGTTGACACGACTTGGTGGACGCGGTATCGCAGTGCGTTGCAGAATCCGGACTTCGGAGGCAAATTCGAGAATGCCGTGCCCGATCTCGCCAAGGGACAGCACCCGGCTATTCCCCAGACCGATGCCGAGGCCGCACTGAACTCGGACGGCACCATTCCCAATCACCTTCAGGCCATTGCGAGCACGGCTGGTTTTCACTTTGGATTCATCGAGCAAGGTGGCACCAGCCTCTATCCGACGCTGGCTCAGAAAGTAACTAATTTGGAAGTTTTGCGGGTTCTTCTTAGCATCGGTCCCAGCGAGACCATGCACTTTCAGACTTGGCAAGACAAAGCCGGAAACGCGCCGAACATCACCGACGGCAACCTTACCTTCCCCCCACTCAATACCGGGGTCGATCCCAACACTGGCGCGACCGGCTCAATAGGCGGCGGCGAAACAGTTGCCGATCTATTCCAGACCAACCTGATCATGCCGGAACCAACATTCTTCCTGAATTCGAAGTTCGGACCGGTATCCATTATTCGTCCTACGAGCGAAGCCGGTGGCGGGGGCGCGGTGTCCGCGGTTAAGAGCTTCGTCGACGACGGGCTCTTCATCGATCCCTCAAACAACAAGAACACTGGAATCGTCGCGGTACTCATGCGCTTGGCTGAAGAAGCTGACGAGGCGCGACGCAGGTTCTAATCAAGAGAAAGCTGCTGCAATTGATGAGGGCCCAAGCCGATTCGGCTTGGGCCCTTTTCCTTTGCTCGCGGTTGTTTTGCGGGCAGCGTTCGGGCAATATCCCGTCCCATGACTCCTCGGCATTTTCTTGCTCTGATTTTAGGTTTCGCGGTTTTTTCCTCACCTTTTGCCTTTGCCCAGTATGGACACATCCCTGCTTCGGGCGGTGACGGCGCGAAGGCAGCGGCAAAGCTCGTTGACGAAAAATTTGCGGCCGACATTTCAAGCCGCATTGAAAGAAGCGGCGCGGACGTTGGTGTCGCCTTTCGCACCCTCGACGGCAAGATGGAATGGTTCTCGCGCGCAGATGAAGTGTTTCATGCCGCTAGCACGATGAAAGTCCCTGTGATGATCGAGCTGTTTCATCAAGTGCGCGAGGGTAAATTAAAGCTGGATGATCCGCTCTCCATACAGAACGAGTTCCACAGTTTGGTCGACGGCTCGGTCTACACCCTCGATGCTACCGACGACTCCGAAAGCGATTTATACAAAGCCGTTGGGCAAATCCGCACGCTCAGCCAGCTTTGCGAGCTGATGATTACGGTGAGCAGCAATCTCGCCACCAACCTCCTCGTCGAAAAACTAGGGGTGGACAATATTCGCGCCACTGTGCATTCGCTGCACGCTGACGGCATGAGCGTATTGCGCGGGGTCGAAGACAACAACGCCTATGAGAAGGGCATGAACAACACCACCACCGCGCGCGGCCTGCTGATCTTGCTGGAGGCCATTGCCAAAGGCCAGGCGGTCGACCCGGACTCGTCCCGCCAAATGGTTGACATTCTAACGCGCCAAAAATTCAACGAAGCCATCCCTGCGGGACTCCCGGCGGGCACCCGCGTGGCCCATAAGACCGGGGAGTTGACCAAAATCCACCATGACGCGGCTATTGTCTACGCACCACGCCCGTTCGTCTTGGTGCTCCTGGTGCGCGGCATGGCGGAGTCCAAAGACAGCGCCGCGCTCATGGCCGATATCACGCGCCGGATCTACCAGTCGGCTCAATAGATACATCTAATGAGGCGATGACAACATCAAAGGCACTAGAATAGACTACCGCGAGGGGGCGCGATCTTCTGATCGGAGTTTTCCTGATCAGGCCGTAAGGGTACGCGGATCGCCTCGCGCATCATGCCGAGAGGGGAATCAGAATGAAGCGTTTAGTACGTTTTGTTGCCACAGCCGCCCTGGGTCTCCTGTTTGTCGCGGTTGCAGCAGCCGATACCTTGGAATTGAAAGACGGGCGCATCCTGCAGGGCCGCTATCTTGGCGGCACGCAGGCGGTGCTACGTTTTGAAATAGAGGGCAATGTTCAAGCATTCAGCGTCAACGATGTCGTGGCAGTGACGTTCACCCGCGGTGGCGGCGCCGCCGCTGCCGCTCCGACGTACGCTCCGGCTCCTGCTCCCGCGCCGGTGGCTCAGGCGCAGCCGGTTGCGGCAGGCGGAACCGTCACGATTCCCGCGGGCCAGAGCATTTTAGTGCGCATGATTGACGGCGTCGATTCTTCGAAAAACCACGTCGGCGACATCTTTCACGCCAGCCTGGAAACCGATTTAACCGTGAACGGCGCGTTGGTGGCTCGCAAGGGCACTGATGTCTACGGACGCCTGGCCGAAGCGAAAGAGGCGGGCCATATGGCCGGTAGCTCCGAGCTGCAACTCGAGCTTACGCGCATGGTGATTGATGGCCACGACTATCCGGTGGTCAGCAGCGATTACACGCTGCAGGGCAAAGGGCGCGGCAAGAACACGGCGGAAAAAGTCGGCGGCGGTGCGGCTCTGGGAGCGATCATCGGCGCTATCGCCGGAGGCGGTAAGGGCGCGGCGATTGGCGCGGGTGTCGGCGCCGGAGCCGGAGGAGCCGTGCAGGTGCTCACCCGGGGCCAGCAAGTAAAAGTGCCCAGCGAAACGCTGCTGGAGTTCCGCTTGCAGCAGCCTGCGACGGTTACCGTGGCGCAAAGCTAAACTCGGTTGCGGCACGTAAGCCATTCGTTTTGGAGGGCTTGCGGCACAGTGATTCGTCGCAGCAACGCTTAATTTTCGACAGATCTAGAAGAAAGCGCTCGACCCGTCGGAACGAGCAGCTCCCTCAACCACAATTCCGCATCTCTGTACGGCCCATGCTTCGGTATAATCGCCCCCTCATCTCCATCTGAGGAGGCTACATGGCTGAGCCGTCTTATGAAGAGTTGAAGGCCCGTTTGGCGGA